>Ga0105091_10000608_pt1 | contig 15153 bp, 9 predicted proteins | sample PPLLak1March2015_FD_87022 | JGI IMG/M metagenome (GOLD analysis project Ga0105091, IMG submission 87022) | Freshwater sediment microbial communities from Prairie Pothole Lake near Jamestown, North Dakota, USA - PPLs Lake P7 Core (1) Depth... | ecosystem: Environmental > Aquatic > Freshwater >... | reverse complement strand
TGAAGATGAAAATTGGAGGCTGATTATATTCTTGAGAAAAAAACATCGCCCTGCATTATATGACAAAGGAATTTTATGGAGCCCGGCTGCAGTAGACTTGGGAGGATTATGTATACTCCCCTTAGAAAAAGATTTAAATATGATTTCCGGATCTGATTTAACAGAAGGTTTTAAAGAGGTCATAATATCGGACGGGATCTTTTCTTATATTAAGAAAAAATTAAAGGAATCAGCGCTTTAATATCCCGGAAGTGTATCAAATCCCAAAACGGCTCATTTTTTAACATATTATAGGGTTTTCATTTCTCTGAATTTATTATTTTTTAAGCACTTTTCCCAAGTATTTGAAGAAATTCGTCTTTGGATTAATATTTGGCATGAATAGTATCTCAAATAAGAATATTTTAGGTTTAAGCTTTTATGAACGGAAAACGTATCATGTATAAATTAAAGACCATCCTCTTCAGCATAATTGTTTCAATAACTTTTTTTGCTCAGCCTGCTCTGGGTCAAATTGGAAATCAAATAATAAATGACGTAAATGGGAATAGTTATGTAGCTGGAAAATTTACAAATAAACTTTTGAATTTTGGAAAATATAAGCTCGAGAATAGAGGAGGCAGCGATATATTCATTGCCAAGTATGATTCACATGGAAAAATTCTTTGGGCCGAAAACATCGGCGGTTTGGGTAACGAAAAACTCAACTCCATAAATATTGATAACTTAGGAAATCTTTCGATTTCTGTTTCATCTGAGAGTAAAGAAATTTATATACTCGAAACTGCTTATATAAATTATTCCGGGGGGATGATTTTTAAAACTCAACTTAGTACGGATGGAAATCTTCTTCAAACTGACATAAATAGAGTAAGTTCTTACTTAAAAACTGCTGAAGTTGATACTGCAATATCTATAATCTCGCCCGAACCCGGTGATAACTGGAAAGTGGGTACGAAGGGGACTATAGTCTGGGAATCCGAAAACATTAGCAGTGTTCTCATTGAATTATCGACCGATAACGGTGCTTCTTGGGAACAGCTTTATGTTGCAGATATTTTCGATTTCGAAAATGAATACAATCTAATAGTACCCAACATACATTCAAATGCATGCCTGGTAAGAGTTTCAGATTATGACAATCCGAATAGGGCCGATACAAGCGGCGTCTTTTCAATTTCAGGCGAGCTTTTTTGGGAAGTCAAAGAAAACGATTTTTCTTCTGTTCTGATTAGCAGCTTTATCACAAGCTCGATGACCGGCTGGATGGCAGGATTTAACGGGCTTATAAAAACTACAAATTTCGGGGAAACATGGAGTTCGCATCTGACCGGGTATGGATTGCTGGATATTTTCTTTTTGAACGACAGTGTCGGATGGACAATCGGCTTGAGCGGGCTTATTTTTAAAACCACTAACGGCGGCGGAGATTGGATAGAGCAGGACAGCGTTATAAATTCATACCTGCTGAAAATTTTCTTCGCCGATGAAGATAACGGCTATATGCTTGGCGGGAATAATTTTCTCAAAACTACAAATGGCGGCGGGTCCTGGGAAATTCAGCAGCCTAGTGAACATACATTAATGACAATGTATTTTACTGATAAAGATGAAGGCTGGATTGCAGGAAATGAAGGAGTAATTTTAAGAACAACCGATGCGGGAGTCTCATGGATTGATCAGCAAATGAACGGTACTGAATATGGGACATTAACTTCTCTTTATTTCCTGGATAAAAACAGGGGGTATGCTTCCGGAAGCGGTTTGGATGTAAGCGGTGGAGTAATTTTAAAGACAACTGACGGCGGGGATCACTGGAATTTAATGCATAACGGATATAACCGGTTTGTTTTTTCTGTTCGTTTCACCAGCGGAGATTCAGGCTGGGCAGCGGGCGATGAAGGGATAATGTTTAATACAACTAACGGCGGCGAGTCCTGGGAACTGCAGGGGAGCGGAACTTTTGATGATCTTTTATCGGTCAATATTAAATCAGATTATGGCTGGACTGTAGGCAACAACGGAATAATTTTAAAGTATCACCCGAATCCTATTGATCCTCCTGTGCCTGTAGAATTATACAGCTTTGAAGCTTTGGAGCAAGATGGTGAAATCATGTTAAGCTGGATCACTGCCACTGAAACCAATAATAAGGGATTTGAGATCGAGAAAAATTTTACCGGTGAATGGATAAGTATCGGTTTTGTTCAAGGGAGAGGAACAACAACACATTCTCAATCATATTCATTTTCAGATAAAAATGTAACCTCAGGTGATTATCTCTACCGGCTCAAACAGATAAATTATGACGGCAGTTTTGAATATTCAAAAACTCTTAACGTAAAAATAACTCCGCAATTTTCATTTAAACTTGAACAGAATTATCCTAACCCCTTCAATCCTTCTACCGTAATTAATTTTTCGGTACAGGAGAATATTCTTGTAATATTAAAAATTTATGACGCACTTGGAAGCGAAGTTGCAACTTTGGTCAACGAAGAGAAGCCGGCAGGCGATTATAAAATTAATTTTAATGCAGCTGACTGCTCAAGCGGAATTTATTTTTACACCTTGAAAGCGGGGAATTCCATCACGACAAAAAAGATGCTGCTGATTAAATAATCCGTAACAACAATTATCTTTTCCGTAAATTAGATGCAATCTGGGGAGTGGAAATAATTTTTTCGAATAATCTCCATCTTAGCTCAGGATTTTCTCCGGTGCCTCCGTTTTTTTTGATATACTCTTTTACTAAATCTTCGCCAAGATTATAATTTATTACATAGCTGCGGTACTTTTCTATAAATTGAAAATGTTTTTCTGCATGTTCCGGCGGCATTAAAGAGTATTTTATCAGCCAGTTAATGGTTTGTTCTTTGGACCATCTGCCGTCAATATAATTTCTGGCGGCTTCATTTCCGGCATAAGATAATTTCGATGTCAGCTCCAAAATTTTATAATATTTTTCCGCTTTAGAAGCATCTAAACCGGCTAACGGAAAAAGGATTTCCTTTTCAAACTTAATTCTCGAATCACCGGGGAAAACTACATTAATGCCATAGTTAGCACTGCCTTCTGCAACAAGCGATTGCGGGCTGAAGAGAGGATAAACAGTAAATTCCAGCCAGCCCCTGTTTTTAACTAACCTGCTTTCAATCATCATGTTATAAACATGATGACCCGGGTAGCCTTCATGTGCAGCAATATCAACAGCACGGTCAATATAAACCGGCAGATCGGTATTCACCTGAATCAGGCTGAAAAAATTACCTTTATACCAGTTGTAACCGCCCCAAGGTTTTCCGGTTACATATTCTACTTTAAAATTTTCACCATGAGGCAGTTTGATATGGTTTAACGTTCTCTTTCTGCATTCTGCTATTGCTGTGTGCAATACGGTATCAAGCTTTTCTTTCGGGATAATATATGATTTTTTGAAATTGTTCAGCCGTGTTTGTATGCCGCCGTTCCCGGGAAGCTCTTTGTCAAGTTCATCAATAATTTTTTTAAAATAAAAGGCATCATGCTTAGGAGCCGAAGCATCGTATAAAGCTTTTGACTCCTGGTCAAAACTCAATCTTCCTCCTCTTAGCATAAATAATTTTGCCCTTACGGCAAGCAGCTGCTTGTATAAAAATTTATAGCGAAGTACATTGATTTCATCGGCTTCATAATGTGAGGCGGAATCGAGCATATCCAGGAGCGTTCCAGAATCATCATATAGTTTTTTAAGACCGGCTGAATCACTTCCTGCCGGATCCCGGTCTGATGGCTTTAGCTCCTCGGGACCGTAATATGCATCAACATAATCTGGGTCATATTTTCCGGTGTTTAAAACCAGCTTTATATATCCTTCAGCAATCTTGTCCATTTTTTTTTCGAATTCTTTTATGCTGTTATTTTTTTCTTCCGAGCAGGAAATAAAAATAAATGAACCAGCCGATAAAAGGATAAGCAATTTAAGAAACATTAAATCTCCCTGTTTTTAAAATCATTTAATTGAAAAAATTCTAAAACTCAGAGGTTCAATAGTGGTTGATAAAGCATCAGCTTTTATTTCTTTTTTTTCTCCGTTAGTAAGATTAAACGCCGTACTTAAGTTGTAAAAAGAAGGGAATTTTAAATCTGCTTTAGAAGGTGAAATATTCTTATTTAAAATAACTAAAATTCTTTCGTTCGTATCAGAACGGAGGTAAGCGTAAATATTATCATCCGCCTGAAGAGTCAGGAAGTCTCCATACCTTAAAGCGGAATGATTTTTCCTTAATTGAATTATTTCCCTGGTTTTCTGCAATGTTTTCTTCTCATCTTCATTAAGCTGGTTCCCGAATTTCATCATTCTTCTGTTATCCGGATCTGAAGCACCGGTCATTCCGAATTCATCTCCGTAATATATTACAGGTATACCGGGAATAGTAAGCAGGTATGCAAAGTATAATTCCAATTTTTTATAGCTTAATTGATTATCAGCTTCCGGCGGGATTTTCCAGCCGATTTCATCTGCGCCCGCTCCTCCGACCGGCACATCTCCGTCGGCGTATGCCATAAATCTAACTTTATCATGGCTGTCGATTATATTTCCCATCAAATGATTATTTCCGTAAACTGAAAAAGTTTTTTTCATTTCTATATCTAAATCGGAAAAACTGGAATTTGTATCTAAGAAAGTTATTGTGGCTATATCATAAAGATTAAAGTTGAATTGTGAATTAAGCTGCCCGTTATTTACATAAGAGCTGATCAGGTCATAGCTGCCGAAAGTCTCACCGATTTGGTATATGTCTGCTTGATTAAATTCTTTTTTGATTTTTTTTGTCAATGTTCGCCAGAATTCGTTAGGAACATGTTTAACGGCATCGTGGCGGAATCCGTCCGCCCCGGTTTCTTTAAGCCACCATACTGCATTATCGGTCATTGTTTCAAGAGCTTCTTTCGATCTCGTATAATCAAATGAAGGCATATATGGTTCAAACCAGGTAGTAAGCCGCTGCTCATCCCATAATCTTAAATTTAATCTGCCGTCAGGAAGATTTAATTGTCCGAACCATTCGCGGTGTTCTTTCCAGAAAGGATGCTCAATATGAACGTGGTGGGCAACATAATCCAGCAGAACTTTTATTCCATGTTCATGCGCTTTTTGTATTAGCTTTTTCAGGAGTTCGAAATTTCCGAAATGTTCTTCCGCATTAGTAGGATGAACAGGCCAATAGCCGTGGTAACCTGTATAAAATCTATGCGGTGCCGGGGTTTCCCTATAAGCGCTGTCGGTATTGTCCGCAACAGGCGAGAGCCAAAGCGCATTTATTCCGAGCGAATCGAAGTAACCTTCATCAATTTTATTTAATATGCCATTAAAATCTCCTCCCTGGTAATTAGCTTTTACCGAGAGCTGCGGATGAATAACCGGAAGGCTGTTTGAACTATCGCCGTCACTAAAGCGGTCAATCATTAAGGAATAAATTATCCCGTCATTCCAGTAAAATTTGCTCATCGGATCTATTTTATTGAGGTAAATAGATTGGATGTTTGAAGCAGATCCGTGTTTATTAACGGCAACCCGTAAAATTTTATTTTCATTTAGTTGTTTATTATCTAAACTGATTGTGATGATTTCTTTTGAGATATTTAGTGAGCTTTTTTCAGCCTTTATGTTATCCAGAAGAACTATGAGATCCTCTTTATCCAGTTCATCCTTAAAATCATTTTCAGAAAAGAATAAAAATTGAATTCCATCTTCTGTAATATTTTTACTTAAGATGTGCAGATAATTCTTTGATTTATCCGGTTCGTCAATAATTATAACGGAATTAAAATCGCCAACACCGCTTGGAGTTTTTTCAGGATTCCCGGGATCTGCTATTTCCTTTCCGTCTGCATAAAACTTATACTCATACCTACCCGGATCTAATGAAATATAAGCTTCATAAATTCCGTTTCCTTCTTTATCGAGCATAGGAATACTTTCCCTGTTCCAATTATTGAACGTCCCAAAGAGATTTACCTTTTTTGGCTTTTCATCATGCTTATATTTAAAAACCGATTTAATTTTCCTTTTTGAAAAAAAAGGAATTTGATATGTTTCATCTCCCATTGTGAATTCAACCAAACCCAGTTCTGTAAAATTTCCCGAAGGTGTCAGCTTTATATAATTTGCAGCCGGATTAAAGCTTGCCTGAATTTTATCATTCCGGATAAATACCGGAGAATAATTTTCAGAATAAAAAAGATCACTGATTAAGATTGAATCGGTTTTACCTGCCGTTAGGTTTACTACAGTAATAATATCATTTATTGTCTGTGCTTCAACATTGATAGAGAAAAATATAAGAAGGGCTAAAGATCTTTTAATGTATTTCATAAAAGTAATTTATCGGGATGTTTCATTGTAAACATCATAAAAAAAGAAGACTCACCATAGACCTGTTTTAAGGAAACAGGAGTGAGTCTAAAAACCTAAAAAATATCTAACTAAGTTTACTTCTGCAGGATTGCGTCCTTAGCCGCTTTAGCTATCCTGAATTTTAAAACTTTCTTTGCGGGAATCAAGATCTGTGCGCCTGTGGCAGGATTTCTACCCATTCTTTCCTTCCGGTCAATTACAACAAGTTTTCCCAAGCCGGGAAGCACGAAAGATTTTTTTGCTTCTTTGTGCGCTAAACTTACAAGTTCTTCCAGGAACTGAGCTGCAAGTTTCTTGGATGTATCGGTCTTCTTGGCTAGGTGATCGAGTATCTGAGCTTTGGTCAAAGATTTAGCTGCCATTTTATACCCTCATGTTTTAATTGTGAATATATATTTTCATGCGAAAATAAAAATATTTTCTTAATAAAAAAATCATTTTCAATTTTTATTTCTCTTTTTGTATACTATATAACAATGCCGGTCTTGTCTTTTCCACAGACTATTTTGTAGCTTTTACTATAATTCTTTATTTTCACATCAAAATATTTTGCCTGAATAGTTCAGCTTATTTAATGAAAATAAAGTTTCTTCTGCTCATTTTATTTTTCCTGAAAGATTTCTTCCCTCAAATTAATTCCGATACTTTAATAACTCCGGCTGTAATTTCAGATTCTCTGAAGCAGGATACTTCAGCAGCACTTCTGAGTGATACTTTAAAACTTACGAAGGGAGATACTTTAGCTCCTCTACATCAATCTCCTTTTTACCCGGGAAGCTTCTTTATTCCCAATCATAAGATGATGTTTACTGACTACCGTTACGCTGCCGATTTCCTGGAGCTTTTTCCATTCACATTTATTTTAGATCAAGGTTTTATTGGTCAGCCCAACGAGGTGCTGATTTACGGAACCGGTTTTAATACAATCAGCTACTTACAGGATGGTGTGTTATTTAACGGCAGGCAGCAGAGTATATTGTTTAATGACAGGTATTCAAATTCCTTAGATCTGAATAATATTCAATCTGAGTCGGTAGATTCAATTGAAATAATACCTGCACCCAGGGGATTTTTATATAGCCCCGTCAATAATTTGGTTAGTGTTAATTTTATAACAAAAGATTTTCTTCCTGCAGTTCCATATACAAGAGTAAAATATTATGAAGGTCCATCCGGTGAAGCAATGTTTGACGGAATATTCAGCACTATGCTGTTTAAGAAAATAAATTTTTATACGGATATAACAAACAGGAATGTCGAAGAAAGTTACGATAACAGCAGCTTCAGCATCTGGCAGGCAACTGCTAAATTAAAATATTTTTTATCCAATAAGCTTAATTTAGCCGGCGGCTACAGCTTTCTCCATTCGGAAACAGGAATTAACGGCGGAGTCGATGTGGACAGTATCAAGCGGATTACTTCAAATGTCGACAGCATTCTTTACAGTGAAAACCTGGCTCCCGTTGTACAGCCTAATGCACTGCAAAAAAATTTCCAGCATCACTTTAATTTGCGGATGCTTTGGGATCCAAATGAAAATTTAAAAACCGACCTCAATCTTTATTATAAATTTTATCTGAATGAACTGAACGACATAGAAAATTATGAATACGGTGTTAATCTTTTAAATGGCACCTCAAAAAGTAAAGTTTTGGGAGGAATAATTAAGGAAAGTTATACCCGGGGAAATTTGAGTTTGCAATTAAACTTAAGTTACGAGCATCAGCATTTTATTATGAAGGATAGAACTCAATATGATTCAATCCCTTTCTCCTCAGAAAATTCTTACTATAACAATATTATCTCCATTTCTCCTTTAATTTCCATTGCTTCGTTTGACAGTAATTTTGTCTTGTCCTTCTTTTATAAATATAATAGAAGAATCTCATATGGAGGGTACGATCAAAATGGAGGCGGTCTGGATTTATTTTTCAAAATTAATTCAAACTATAATTTTTATTTGGGATATTCTGAATTTGAAAACATTATACCCTCGGATAGAGTTAAAACACTGGAATTTGGAACTAAATTTGTCGGTTTTAATTCACTTCTTGATATCAGAATTCTTAAGAGAGAAGCAGAATTTATTACTTCATATTCGGAATTCAACAGTATAAAATATCTATCATTATGGGGATTTGGGTTCAATGGTGATATTAACATCTGGAAGATAGGTATAGAATTCCAATCCTTTTATTATTTGCATAAAGATGGAGAGCCTAATGAATTCCAATTCAGGGGCGGAATATTCTATAAAAATGTTCTGTTTGATTCAAGCTTAAACTTAAAAACCGGATTTAATGTTTATTATTTCGGCAGGCATAACTACTTCGTAAATAATTTTCAATCCATAGAAGTAAATCCATCTTCAAGAATTGATTTTACTATAGCCGGAGAAATTCAAAAATCGGCAATTGCTTATTTTGCCTGGGAAAATCTGCTGGATAAAAATTATTATATTGTTCCCTATTATCCTATGCCCTCAACAAGCATAAGGTTCGGCGTTGCCTGGGAAATTTTTAACTAACTGGGATTCCTCTACTCCATCATTCCAATATTCAATCATTCCAATATTCCATCACTCCAATCCTCCATCACTCCATCATAAACTCATCATATCTTTAAATTTTACCGACTGCCTTCTTGATACTTCAATTTTTGATCCGTCTTTCATCTTTACAAGAAGACCGCCGTTCAGCCATTGTTCAACTTTATCGATATATTTTAAATTTACGATATGCTTTCTGTTTGCTCTGAAAAAAGTTTTGTTGTCAAGTCTTTCGTCCAGATAATTCAACGTTCTAAGAATTAAGGGTTTAACATCGTCAAAATATAAGCGTACGTAATTTCCTTCCGATTCAAACAAGCGGATTGACGAAAGTTTTACAAACCAGCAGCGTTCTCCATCCTTAACGAAAATCTGATCGTTTTCTGTAAGCGCCTGTTTTTCATTTTTAAATACATGATCCTTCCGGTTTTTTTCCACCAGCTTTTTGATTGTCTCTTCCAGACGTTTCGGTTCGATTGGCTTGAGCAGGTAATCCATTGCGTTATATTCAAATGCTTTTAGGGCATATTCATCGTAAGCTGTTGTAAAAACAACAGTGGGCACGCTGTCTAATTCTTCCAGAAGTTCGAAGCCGTTCTTCCCCGGCATCTGGATATCGAGAAATATTAATTCCGGGTTTAACTTGGTGATTTTTTCTAGGGCATCTTCGGTATTGACGGCCTCCCCGACAATATTGATTTCTTTAAATGGAGTCAGCAGACGCCTCAGTTCGACGCGTGCTAATCTTTCATCATCAACGATTAAAGCTTTCATTTTTTATACCTCCGGTTGGGATTACTATTTCCGCAAGCACCTGATCCTTATCTTTACTTTTAATGCTGAAGGATGCATCTTCTCCGTAAATCAGGTTCAAGCGGTGTTTGGTATTGTTAATTCCAAAACCTTTTGAGTTTTTTAAATCCTCATCCTTAATACTCCCCGTGTTTTTTATTTCTATATGGAGACGTGAATCTTTTACAGTTGAATCTATATAGATTTCTCCCCCCTCTTTTCTTTTTGAAATACCGTGTTTTATTCCGTTTTCAACCAATGTTTGAATCATCATCGGCGGTATTTCTATTTTAGCTGATTTCGGGTCAATATTAATTTTGTATTTTAACCTTTCTTCAAACCTCATCGATTCAAGAGCAAGGTAATCTGCTACGGTCTGCATTTCCTCCTCCAGCGGAACACTCTCGCTCCTTTCAATTTTTAACGAATATCTCAGAATATTTGAAAGTTTTGTAACTGCAATCTGTGCATTTTGCGGATCTTCCTGAATTAATGCCCTTATGCTGTTTAGTGCATTAAACATAAAATGAGGATTTAGCTGGGATTTTAAAGTTTTAAGCTCGAAATCTTTAACTGCTGCTTCCCAAATATAAGATTCAATTTCGACTTTTTTATAGTTTTCAAAATAATGTACCGCGAAATAAATTAAAGACCATACCAAAATGACCCCGCTCATATTAAATGTTCCCATCACGAGCATTGCAGGTTTGAATTTTGAAGGGTCGTTCCATCCTGTTTGAAAACTTATTAAAAGTGCTGAAACATTTATAACAATGCCGATAAAAATGCTGGAAAGAAGCACTCTTGGAATTAATCTTTTAAAAGCAAGATTAATCCATCCTCTTTTTTTAATGATTATTCTATAGAAGTGAGTGAAAAGTATGCCGCTGACAACTAAATAGCCGAAAACTAAAATCCTGCCGGGGTTAAACTTGTCGAAAGAAGCAATTAAAATCAAATTTAGGATTGCAAATGAAACCCAGCCGGTAAGCTGCGAAATCCAATAAACCGTTTTTCTGTTCATTCTTAAGCTGCTTGCTTCGTTCACATTGGGTGTCCCGGCTAGTGTATCTAAACCGTGCAGCCGGAAATTATTTGCTTGCATTAAATATAATCGTATCCTTTCTGAAAACGAAATAAATTATTGTTTCAATTGATTGATGCTGGAAAATTACGTTAGCTGTCTCAAAAATAATTTCTGCTTATATAAAAGCCGTTTTTTTTATTTTTGACGGATTTAAATAAGGATAATCGGAATTATTGGATGCATGTTTTATAGATTTTAAGAATGATCGGAATAATATTTAGTGAGGTAACAGAAGCACGGTTTTATTCCGGATGATCTGTGCTTTGAATTTCAGTCTCTTCATCTTCCCAATCATATTTTTTATAAGGATCGGATTTACGGAAAATGAAAGCACATGCAATTCCAGTTAAGGCACCATAAAGGTGGGATTCCCATGAAATTTTTTTGTCCAGCGGAAGAACCCCCCAAATCATGCTGCCGTACAAAAAAATTACCAATAAAGCCAATGCAATGGAGCGGGGATCTCTTCTTATCAATCCGCTGAAGAAGAGGAAAGAAGCAAAACCGTAAATTAGTCCGCTTGCCCCGGTGTGATATGCCGGCCTGCCAAAGAGCCAAACAGCAATACCCGGAAGAATGTATATTATAAGAAATACTTTGAATGAGGCATTTTTATAAAAATAAAGAATGCCTAAAGCCAATAAAAAAACCGGGAGGGAGTTCGCTGCCAAATGATTTATATCCGAATGAACCAACGGTGAAATTAAAATACCGGTCAAACCATGTATGGTCCTGGGAAACAAGGTAAATCTGACAAAATTGAAATCAAAGACTATTTCAATAATCTCAACCAGCCAAAGAAATATTAAAAAGCCGCCTGAGATGGCAGTTGATTTAATAAAAAGTTTTTTATCCTGATTCATTATTTAATAAAGAATGGAAATGACTTTAAAAGAATATAGCTAATTATAGTTCGGGCTGAATCAGATTTTCCTCTTTTTTTGTATGCTCCTTGCCGCCATCCAGCAGAAACTAGCCCAAGCAGAACCGACTGCCCATCCGCCGATGACATCTGTCGGATAATGAACACCAAGATATACCCTGCTGAACCCTATGATAAATGTTAAAAATAATGCAAAGATTATAATATATATTTTAATTATTCGTAAAGGTTCAATTCGGGCTAAAAGTGATGCCTGAGTTAAATATAAAACTGCGGACATCATAGAATGCCCGCTCGGAAAGCTGAGGGAAGTTACTTTCATTAAATGAATTACTACAGTAGGCCGTTCTCTTCCGATTAATTCTTTTAGTCCGAAGCTTAATAACGTACCCCCGATTGTTGCAGCGAGGACTAACCACATGCTTTGATATTCTTTTTTTAATATTAAAAAGAGAACTACAAAAGTGGTTATTAAAAAGATTACCGTTCCTCCTCCTAATGCGGTAATATCTACCATTGTCTCCTCAAGCCATAAAGGACCTTTAGGAATTCCTTTATTCTGCATATCCCTTAATGAGGTCAGCACCCATTCATCAAATGATTGTGTTGATCCTTCAACTACAGCCTCCGATATAATAATAAAAAGCCATATTCCGAAAACCATTACAAAAGAAACAATCAATATGCTGATTTCTTTATGAGCTAATTCTTTTATGGTATTTTTTAATTTAAGGTATTTGGAGGGTGTGTTCATTTTATTCAATACATTAGTAAAATTTAATTACTAAAAATAAGCTTCTCGGGTTTCAAACAAAACTAGTCAAAGGCATTATTAAATTTAAAAGAAGGGTTTTCAACAACAGTAATCGTATAAATGATCTTTGGAAGATAAAATTTAATAACGCCTGGAGCAAAACTTGATAGGGCTATGATAATTATTATTAAAGCTTCGGAAAAATAATTATGCTTTATAATTTCAGATCAGTATTCATATCACAGCCATATGTCCTATAGTAGTTTTAAAGGGAATTCAGATTTATTATATTTCTCAAAACCTTGTTCCCAAATAATGACCTAAAGAATAAAATGAATAAACGCTCCCTCAACACACTGGAAGTGACAGAAAAAGATGAACCTTTAAAGAAGGATATCCGTGAGCTCGGAATAATATTGGGGAATGTGCTTAAAGAGCAGGAAGGCGTGGAAATATTTCATATCGAGGAAAAGCTCAGAGCTTTAACCAAAGAGCTGCGCACTAATTATACCGATAATATTTATACAAAAATAATCTCTCTTATTGAAAAGCTTGAACCAAAAAAAACGCATACTGTAGTCAGAGCATTTTCAACCTATTTTATTCTTGTTAACGCTGCGGATGAAGTCCACCGGATAAGGATGCACAGGTCTGAAATTTCCAGGAATGAATCTGCACCTAGAGGATCAATCGAAGAAGCATTGTCAATTTTAAATGAAAAGAATTTTACGAAAGAAAATATAAACAAGATCCTTGAAGCCGTTGAAATTATACCGGTATTTACTGCACATCCCACCGAGGCAACACGGCAGACAATTCTTAGAAAAATTTTAAGAATCAGCCAGCTGCTTTTACAAAAGGAATTGGTTAAATATACACACGAAGAAGAAGAGGAAATTAAGCGTGAACTGCATACGGTAATTACTCTGCTCTGGCAGTCAAATGAAATACGCTTTCATAAAATAACTGTAGGAGATGAAATACAAAGAGGATTATTCTTCTTTAAGGATATTCTTTATGATGTCCTGCCTAAATTTTATATAAGATTGAATTTAAAATTGGAGTCTTTCTTTAAAATTGAATCACCTTCTCCTGCGGTTATTAAATTCGGTTCCTGGATGGGAGGAGACAGAGACGGTCATCCTTTTGTTACCGAGGATATTACAAAAGAAACGTTGAGAAATAATAGAAAGCAGATAATTAATCTCTACATTCAGGATCTCGATCCGTTGTATACATACTTAAGCACTTCTTCAATAATTATTCCGGCTGATAGAGAATTAATTGGATCCGTAGAAAAAGATCGTGCAAACCTTAAGGTGAAAAAAACTAACGGACTAATGCGCGATCCTTCGGAAATCTACAGGAGCAAGCTTTTTCTTATCTCTAGAAAACTGCTCAAAACATTAAATTATGAAAAGAAGGGATACAAAAATGTCGGGGAGTTCCTTGAGGATCTGAATCTGATTTATCAAAGCTTGTGCAGTAATAAAGGAAAAATAATTGCTGAAAATAGAGTGCTTCCGTTTATCTATAAAGTGAAAACGTTCGGTTTCCATTTTGTTTCAATTGATATCAGGCAGAACTCGTCATTGCTGAGGCTTGCAGTGAATGATCTTATGAAATATTCAGGCCTGCCCGGGAAATTTTCTTCTCTAGATGAAGAGAATAAAATAGGACATATTACCGGGAAGCTGCTGGAACCTTCATCTCTTAAGAGAAAAAGGCTGAAGAATTCTACTAAAAAAATATTAAACGAGCTTTCATTAATTAAATGGGGAAAAGAAAATATTTCCACTGAGGCAGCTAATGATTTTATTATTAGCAATTGTTCCAGTGTAAGCGATGTTTTATCTGTTCTTTTTCTTGCTAAACATGCCGGACTTATAAAAATACATAAGGGGAAAATGATTTCAAGCGATTTCGATATCCTTCCTCTTTTTGAGACTATTGAAGATTTAAGAAATGCTGCGGATGTGATGCGGGTACTGTTCGAAAATCAAATTTATTGTCAGCACCTTATGCTTCGAAACATGGTTCAAAAAGTAATGATAGGATATTCGGACAGCAATAAAGACGGCGGAATTGTTACTTCTAATTTTGAATTGTACAAGGCTCAAAAGAGCATTAAAAAAATCTGTGATGAGAAAGGAATAGAACTGATTCTGTTTCACGGCAGAGGCGGCAGCACTTCCAGGGGCGGCGGTCCCGTCAGTGAATCTATTTTGGCTCAGCCCAAAGGAACCATAGACGGGAAAATTAAAATAACTGAACAGGGTGAAATGATCTCCACAAAATATCTTATACCTGAAATAGCCGAGAGATCTTTGGAGCTGATGGGCTCTGCGGTAATTCTGAAAACCGCCGAGACTAAATTTACTCCCAAAGAAAAAATAGAGCCGGATTCCGATAATTTTCAGCTGCTGTTTGAAAATATAAGTTCAGAAGCATTTAAATATTATAAAGAGCTTATAAATCATCCGAGATTTCCGGAATATTTCCGGACTGCAACCCCAATCGATATAATTGAGAGAATTGAAATCGGCTCACGCCCACCTTCTAGATCTTCGGGGGATGATATACGCGCATTAAGAGCTATTCCGTGGGTATTCGCATGGACTCAAAACCGTCAGACGATCTCCGGCTGGTATGGATTCGGCTATTCGATTAGCTCATGTATTGAAAAGGA
>Ga0105091_10000607_pt1 | contig 15162 bp, 12 predicted proteins | sample PPLLak1March2015_FD_87022 | JGI IMG/M metagenome (GOLD analysis project Ga0105091, IMG submission 87022) | Freshwater sediment microbial communities from Prairie Pothole Lake near Jamestown, North Dakota, USA - PPLs Lake P7 Core (1) Depth... | ecosystem: Environmental > Aquatic > Freshwater >... | reverse complement strand
ACTGTTGACAAATGTATTGTTATAAATTTGAACATTGGAGCTGTTTAGTATGAATATCCCGTGATAACAATTTAAAAACAAGTTGCCTGAGCAAATCGCGACTTTTGAAATTTCAAAGAAAAATCCATTATCGCTTGGCCAGAACTGTTCGCTGTTAAACCGCATGCTGTTATCGCCCACACCCTGGACCCAGTTATCGATAAACCTGCCGTCAACATTGCCGACATCATACCAGATACCGTTTGAATTAGGATTATCGATAACAAGATTGTCCCTGCAGGTTGCCCGGTAACACTGGTTAAATATCTTTACCGCGGCCGGAAAATAGCCGGTGATATTCTCGATGTTATTTCGCCTGAAGATATTTTTTTCAAGCAGCACATCTGATGAGCTGATGACATAAATCCCTTCAGTGCTCGTGTCGCTTACAAGACAATTCTTAATCGTCAGCTTATCGCCCTTAAAGTAAGCGGCTACACGCGAGCAGAATGAAATTGTGCAGTTTTCAAAAGTAGAACCAATTACATCTTTTCCGAATTTAGACTCATCTGCCAGCCCCTCCGGCTCTGTCCCTTCAATTTCAAAGGCCCGGTAGGCATACTGAGTAAATGTCATCCCTCTGATTGTCGAGCCTTTTTTGTCCGAGGCCTTGCCGTGACAATCTCCATTAGTTCGAATAAGTGCGTAGTCGAACGCCGTGATTTCCACAGAATGGTTTGCGGGATCGGTACCAATGTAAACCGTGCTGTCATTATAGTCGATGTAAAAGGAATCGGCATTAACGTCTCCTTGTGTGCCGGCTGATTCTAAAAACTTTCCATCAACAAAAACCATATCATTGTTAAAACGGTGCAGCGGAGTCCCTTTGTTCTTGTCCTGCTGCCACCAGTCGGCCGGCTTTGCCGCGAACAGCCGTTTCCAATTTGTCTTCCATAATCCATTGCTTAGGCGTTCCCATTTATCGGCTATATATGTCCCCTTTAATACCGTCCGTTCATCCGCGTATGGCTGTATCGTGATTCCCTGGTTGAATTTCAATCCTCCGGTTCGATATGTCCCGCCCCTCATTATGATTGCATCGCCTGTTACTACTTTCTCAATCGCCGATTCCAGCGATGATGCTTTATCCGGACTTTCTCCTGATAGCTCAGTTTTTCCATCAGGCGCAACATAGTAAATCTTACCCGTCACTTTTGGTAATTCATATTTTTGCTGAATTGGCCCGTAAGGTCCGCCAGACGGCTGAGCATTTGATAACGAAGCGCAGCAGACTGTCAGAATAAAAATAAATAAAAAAAGATGACGAAGTAAATTCATTTTGTTTTCCTTAAATTTTGAAGTTGGAGATGTCTTCCAGGGTCTTTTTTACAAAATCTAAAAATTGAGCCGCATAGCCCCCATTTGCGACCTTGTGGTCAACAGATAAAGTCATATTCATCATCTTGCGGACGATTAAACCATCAGCGGTATCCCCAGAGGGGACACAATTATCAGTTATTCTGCCGATTCCCATAATTGAGCACTGACCCGGGACAACAATCGGAATAAACGAATCAACACCAAACGAGCCGAGATTACTCAGAGTTATGCAGCCGCCTTCGAGGTCATCGAGCGTAAGCTGGTTTGTTTTTGTCCTTTCGATAAGCTGTTTTGTAAAACGGGCAATTTCTGAAACTGTTTTTTTGTCCGGGTCCTTTATTATCGGTGCAATCAAGCCCTCCGGCGTTGAAATCGCAAGCCCGATACCTATTTTTTTTGCAAGCTTTATATCATCACCTTCGATTTGGCCGGTCATTATCGGGAATTTTTCGAGCCCTATAGCAATTGCCTTAATAATAAAGTCATTATATGAGAGTTCTTCTTTGCGTGACTCGTTGATTTTTTGTCTGTAAGCGGCAAGTTCAGTGACATCGGCCCTTACATTTAGATAAAAACATGGCATTTCCTGTTTTGAGCGGAGCATTTTTTCGGCTGTGATTTTTTGAAGCCTGCTTACCGGTATGGTATCCCCAAGTTTTAGATTCACAGGCAGCACCGGAACTGGTAATGGCATGTCATTTATTTTGATGCGCTTTGCAGGTTTTGATTTTGCAATCGTAGGTGCCGACGGCATCGATGCCTTGAGCAAATTCAAAAAATCATCGCTTATCCGCTCATCCTTATCTCCAAGGATTAATAGAGGCGTTTCAATCGTATAACTTATTCCAATCTCGGCTAATATCAATTTTACAAAGCCATCCACAGGTGATTCTATCTCGAGGGTTGCCTTGTCAGTTTCAACATCAAAGAGGACATCGCCGCTCTTGACGTGGTCACCCACTTTGACCTTGCAGTCAACGATAGTTCCATCTTCCATTGTATCGCCGAACTTCGGCAGCCGGACTTCTTTGGCCATATCGAATCCTTTTCACTAGTATTTGAAATCAGGCGGATTTTAAGCTATCGGCAAGTTACAATCAACTTCCCTCTGGAAAGTGTTAATGCAAAATATTTAAGATTGATTTGAACAAATAATGCTAAAACCTGCGGTACTTCATCAAATCCTGATAAAGACAATCTAATTGCTGTCAGGGGTCTTGCAGCCACTGTTCGGCCAGAACAGCAAGGTCGAGAAAATCAACTACACCATCTGGAGCAATGTCTGAAGATGGAAAACCAGTCGATTGAAGCCACTGGCTGCCAATAATAGCAAAGTCAAAAGAATTCACAAAGCAGTCATTTGACAGGTCAGCGCCCGGACACAGACTGAACATATAAGCAGAACCCGAATTAGTTCCATTGTCGTCATCACCATAAGCTCCGACTACGGCGGAATTATTATCGATAGAAACCGAGACGCCAAAGGAGTCATAGGCGGCAACATCAAAAGCAAGAAGCCTGGCATCCGGGCTCCAGTTTGTACCATCTCGCTTGAAAATGTACGCTGCCCCCGAATTGCTCCCGCCGTCATCTTTGTAGTAAGCACCCACTATAGCATGTTCACTTCTGATAGAAACCGATTTCCCGAAGAAATCACCGATATCGCCATCTGAGGCTAAAAGTTTGGCCTGCTGGCTCCAGCCGGTTTCATCACGCTTAAATATGTATGCTGACCCCGAATTGTTCCCGTTGTCATCATCAAAAACACTTCCGACAACAACATATTCACTAATAATAGAAACCGAGTAGCCAAAATAATCATCGGCAGCTCCGTCTGAGGCAAGAAGTTTGGCCTGCTGAGTCCAGGTTGTCCCCTCACGTTTGAATATATAAGCCGAGCCGGAATCGCTTCCATTGTCGTCATCATAATAAGCTCCAATTACGGCGTAATCACCGCTAATAGAGACACAGTAGCCAAAGTTATCACCTTCAGCGCCATCCGGTGCTAAAAGCTTTGCCTGCTGGTACCAGGTTGTACCCTCACGTTTGAATATGTATGCCGCACCGGAGTCGTTACCTTTGTCATCATCATAATAAGCTCCTATTATTGCATAATCACCGCTGATTGAAACTGAGCCGCCAAATACGTCACCTGGGGCCCCATCAGAGGCTAAAAGCTTAGCCTGCTGGCTCCAGATTGTGTCATTACGGACGAATATATATGCCGAGCCCGAAGTATTTCCATTATCGTCATCACCATAAGCCCCGATGATAGCATAATCCGGGCAGATGGAGACAGAACGGCCAAAAAAATCGTCAACAGCACCGTCTGAAGCAACGAGCTTGGCCTGCTGATTCCAGTTTGTTCCATTGCGCATAAATATGTATGCCGAACCGGAACTGCTTCCGTTACTGTCGTCATTAATAGCCGCAGCGATGGCATAGTCGCCGCTAATCGAAACAGACATTCCAAACCAATCGCTGTCGGCCCCATCAGAGGCCGCGAGCTTGGCAAGCTGCGTCCATCCTGCCGTTTTAGCAACCTCGCACAAGCACAAAACCAGGCTTAATCCCAAAAAACTAATTGCACAAACTTTTCTCTTTTCCATTCTTAACCCCCTTAACTTCCTATATAATACAATAGTTTTCACCCTCTCAAAAAATCCTTGTGATTCGTTAAGGTCAACTTAAACGGATATGGCCTGTATTTAGCTGAAATGCATATGAGCACCCAAATTTATTTCTCTTAGGACGTACAATTCTTTAAAACCATCCTTGACAAAAAAGCTACTTTTTTAAAGAAATGAGTGTGCCTTAAATTTGACTCCTCGTGGCTCATAAAGCCTAATAATATGTTATTTCCCCTTGTATAAAATGTCAAGGGAAATCAGGTTAAAACTTATGAATTTTATCTTCTGTATACATTTGAATTAAGCTCTTTGGCCTATATACTCCCTAAGGCTCAGAAATCTATAAAAAAAGGCATATGTATTTGTTGCTTAAACAAGCAACTAAAGTTTGTTATAATTCCCTGGTCTGACTATAAACTTTCTTTTTCAACAAAATAAAAAAGTTGACTAGACCATCAAACAACAGATATTATTAATTTTATAAAATGCGGGCGTAATTCAGTGGTAGAATGTCGGCTTCCCAAGCCGAATGCCGTGGGTTCGAATCCCATCGCCCGCTTTAGTAAAGGCAGCGATTGCTCATTTAACCACACTGAATAAGGAAATAAATTATGTTCAACTGCTTTAGACTTTCTATAACCTTATCATTCTTTGTTGCCATCCAATTCGCAGCAGCAGATGTCAATCTAAATGATCCATTCGAAGTCAATAAATTGATTGGCCGCGGAGTAAATTTTGGCAATACCCTCGACAGGGAAGTGGAACTTGATGATGAATGGAGCTGGATTGTGAAAGATGAGCATTTTCAGATAGTAAAAGATGCAGGATTCAATTCGGTCCGGCTTACGGTGCGATGGTCCACGCGGACAATGGATAAGCCGCCGTATACTATTGACCCCAATTTCCTCAAGCGTGTTGATATGGCCGTGAACAGCGCGTTATCTCGTAATCTGGTTACGATAATAAACTATCAGAACTTTTTTGAATTTTACAAAGACGTCAATGGGCTCAAACCGAAACTTCTGGCAACATGGCAGCAGCTTGCGGAGCATTATAAAGATTATCCGAATACCCTCTTATTTGAGCTATTAAATGAACCGGCTGAAGAACTCGACGGGCCGAAATGGAATGCACTGATAAAAGAGACACTTGCGATTGTCCGCAAGACTAATCCAAACAGGATGGTTGTAATCGGTCCAATTGATTTCAATCACATTCCGGGGCTTAGGTTTCTTAAGCTGCCTGAGGACGATAGAAATATCATCCTGACGATACATTATTATGAGCCGCATCATTTTACCCATCAGGGGACAAGCTGGACCGCTAATTCCAACGATTGGCTTGGGACAAAATGGGGCAGCGAAGATGACAAAAGCAGGATAAAAAAAGATTTTGACACGCTGGCGAGCTGGGCCAAGGCAAAAAACCGGCCGGTTTACATCGGCGAATTCGGCACAAATGAAGCAGCAGATATGGAGTCACGCATTCGCTGGACAAAATGTGTTGCCGATGAGGCGGTCGCGCACGGATTCAGCTACACATACTGGCAATTCACTCACAATTTTTTACTTTATGACAGGCACAAAAAGCAATGGGTAAAGCCGCTGCTCGATGCAGTGATGCCTCCGAAGCAATGATATTGCAGGGAAAGTTTTATGCTGAAAATACTAAAAATTTCTATCTGCCTGATTTTACTAATAGCAGTATCCGCATTGGCCGCAGAATCAAATGCCCCATCAATGAAACCCGATCCTTTCAAAATCAATAAGGCGCTCGGCAGGGGTGTAAATCTCGGCAATGCACTTGAGGCGCCGGTTGAAGGACAATGGGGCGTGGTGCTCAAGGAAGAGTATTTCAGTATTATCAAGCAGGCGGGATTCGATTCAGTGCGCCTCCCTGTAAAATGGTCCGGACATGCGCTAAATGAAAAACCATACACCATTAATCCGGATTTTTTTAAACGTGTGGACTGGGCAATCGATTGCGCAATAAAAAATGGCTTATATATAATGGTTAATATTCAGCGGTATGACCCCTTAACGGATGACCCCAACAGTTATCATTTCGAGCGATTTATAGCTTTATGGCAGCAGATTGCCGAGCATTATAAAAGTTCACCCGAATCAGTTCTTTTCGAATTATATAATGAGCCGTACATGCAGTTGACGCCTGATTTGTGGAATCAGCTTGTTGAAAAAACGCTGCCGGTTATCCGTCAATCTAATCCAGACAGGACGATTGTAATCGAGCCGACTATTATCATAGAGCCGAATTTTGTTGTCTGCTTGGACAAACTCAAAATACCAAAAGAAGAGCGCAATGTAATCGTTTCCGTTCATTATTATACCCCGCTGGAGTTTACTCATGCCGGAGCGCCGTGGATGGGTAAAAGGTCTGTGGCGTGGATTGGGACAAAATGGATGGGAACCGATGCGGAAAAAAAGGTAGTCACGGACTTTTTCGAAGAAACGGCCAAATGGGGAAAAGAAAATAATCTTCCGATTAATTTAGGCGAATTCGGAGTTTATAAAAAAGTCGACCCGGAGTCACGAGTCAGGTGGGCAAGGTTCGTTGCGCAGACGGCCGCACAGAATAAAATGAGCCTGCTCTGGTGGGACTTTTGTGCTGAGCTTGCGGTTTATGATAGGGACACTAAATCGTGGAATAAAGAGCTGTTAGATGCAATCCTGCATTCAAACTAATCACTAATATATTTTTATGGAGAAAAAGAATGTCAACTTTCTCGAAGGTGTTAGTAATTTCAGTAATGGTTTTAATTTCAATTAATTGTGTTATGGCAGCAGAACCTGCAAAAATCGATGCGTTCGCGATGAATAAGATGCTCGGCCGTGGTGTTAATATCGGCAACGCCCTCGAATCGCCGATAGAAGGAGCATGGGGTGTTACGATTAAAGAAGAATATTTCGATGTTATCAAAAAGGCGGGATTCAATTCGATTCGCCTGCCGGTGTGCTGGACAGCGCATGCATCCAAGGAAAAGCCGTATACTGTTGACCCGAATTTTTTCAAGAGGATTGACGAGGTTGTCGGATACGCGGTTTCGAGGAAGATGCCAATAATGGTGAATATGCATCATTACCGCGAGCTTTATACGGACCCCAATAGTTATCATAAGGAAAGATTTCTGGCGATTTGGAAGCAGATAGCCGAGCATTACAAAGATTATCCGGATTTACTGCTTCTTGAGATTTACAATGAGCCTGATGATGCCTTAACACCGCAGATGTGGAACCAGTGGGTTAAAGATGCGCTGGCGGTTATCAGGCAATCGAATCCGAATAGAATCGTCGTTGTCGATGCGGCAAATGACAGTTGGATTATGTATTTGAAGCTGCTCGAATTGCCGGAAAATGACCGCAATATTATTGTTACCGTTCATCATTATTTCCCGCATGCCCTGACACATCAGGGTGCCAACTGGATTACCAGGGCCAAAGCCGACCAGGCGCTTGTAGATATGAAGGTGGTGGGACAAAATCCCGCCTCGGACGGCGGCGATTACAATAGCTGGCCGGGGACTAAATGGACGGGCACACCCGAGGAAAAGAAATTGATGACCGACATTTTTGATTTTGGCGCTGCCTGGGGAAAGGAACATAACAGGCCGATTAATCTTGGCGAGTTCGGGGTGTATGAAAAGGCAGATATGCACTCGCGCGTTGCATGGACGAGATTCATTTGTGATACGGCCGTCGAGCGCGGCATGAGCATACATTATTGGGAATTTTGCGCGGTATTCGGATTGTATGATGCGCAGAGGAAAGAATGGCGTAAGCCCCTTTTGGACGCGGTGCTGGGAAAGTAAAGGATTGAATTTCCATGAGAAAAATAATAGCAGGAATTCTTGTTTCATTATCGGCGTCTTGCTTTGCGGCCGAAGAGCCGAATGTTTTTAATATCAACAAAATGATAGGACGAGGCATGAATATCGGAGCTGCGCTCGAATCACCAAATGAAGGCGACTGGGGCGTAACATTGCAGGAGGAATATTTTCAGATAATCAAAGATGCTGGATTTAATTCGATACGCCTGCCGATAAGCTGGTCAACCCATGCTCAGGAAGCGTCACCATATACGATTGACCCCAAGTTCCTCAAAAGAATTGACTGGGCTGTAAAAAATACGATGTCGCGGCAGATGGTTGTGATAATCAACACCCATCACTATAAGGAGATTTATAAAGACCCGAACGGCCACAGGGTAAGATTTGCCGCGATATGGAACCAGATTGCCGAACATTACAGGGATTATCCTGAGACGCTGATTTTCGAATTGCTAAATGAGCCTGAAGGTAATTTAAAGGCGGCCGAATGGAATTCGATTTTAAAAGATGGGCTTGCCGCCGTGAGGAAATCAAATCCTCACAGGGCAGTTATAATCGGGCCTGCAAACTGGAACGATATCAAGCAGCTTAATTCGCTTGAGCTTCCCAAAGATGACCGCAATATAATTGTGACTGCGCATTATTATCTGCCGTTTAAATTTACTCACCAGGGGGCTCCATGGGGCGGCGATGCTACAAAAGCCTGGCTAGGCACAAAATGGATGGGCAGCGAGGAAGAAAAACGGGCAATAAAAAAAGATTTCGATGAAGCCGCCCAATGGGCAGAGAAAAACAATCGGCCCATTTTTATCGGTGAATTCGGCACCTATTACAAAGCGGATATGGATTCGCGCATTCGCTGGACTAAATACGTTTCAGATGAGGCGATTAATCACGGCTTCAGCTTCGCGTATTGGGAATTTTCATTTAATATGGGCTTGTATGACCGCGAGACAAAATCCTGGCGCAAACCGCTTTTAGATACAGTCATTCCGCCAAAAAATTAAACTTAAAAAATTGGAGCGTAAAATGAAATCGAAAAAAATAATCATCCTCGCATCGGTATTATTTGTAAGCACAATTCAATCCTTTGTAATTGCTGAACCAAACAGCAATACGAAATTAGACGCATTCAAAATGAACGAGCTTCTCGGCAGAGGCGTCAACATGGGTAATGCCCTCGATGCGCCGAAAGAAGGCGAATGGGGATTTACCCTCGAGGAAAAATATTTTCAGGCAGCTAAGGACGGCGGCTTCAATTCCGTGCGAATACCTGTTCGCTGGTCTGCCCATGCTTTAGCAGAGCCGCCATATACAATTGATGCCAATTTTATGAAAAGGGTCGATTGGGCGGTCAATTGCGGTCTATCCCGCAAGTTGCCGGTAATGCTCAACGTTCATCACTATTATGATCTTTTCAGCGACCCAGCAAGCCATAAAGACAGGTTCCTTGCCATATGGCAGCAGATTGCAGAGCACTTCAAGGATTATCCTGAGACACTTTTGTTTGAGCCGATAAATGAGCCCTCAGGCAAATTAAGCGGCAGTGTTTTGAATTCGATACTCAAGCAGACAATTGAGGAAATTCGTAAGTCCAATCCCGACAGAATTATTGTTGCCGGTTCCGAATGGAATGTTGCAGGAAAACTTTCCTCATTACAAATCCCCAAAGAAGATCGAAACATTATCGTCTCCATACATTCTTACAGTCCCCTTGAATTCACGCATCAGGGGGCGCCATGGGTAACAGACAGGGATTCCAATGCATGGATGGGGACAAAATGGACGGGGACCGAGCAGGAAAAGAATGCTATAGCCAGGGAATTAGATATTGCCGCCGCCTGGGGAAAAAGGAATAATCGGCCAATAAATCTTGGCGAGTTCGGCTCATACAATAAGGCCGATATGGAATCACGTGTTCGATATACAAAATTCTTCGCTGACGCCGCAGTTGAACGGAATTTCAGCTTTAATTACTGGCAATTCGACTCGGATTTCGCGGTTTACGATACCAAAACAGATACATGGGTTAAGCCGATACTTGATGCCCTGATACCACCCCAAAAAAGATAAATACCATAAGCATTTTAGCTACTTGACAGATTGAGGGACAGAATGTATTTTAACCGCGCGTAAACTGTTCTTTAAAAAAACAGTCATATAAGGCGAGATAAAGTAATAAATTTAAGGAAAGGGGCAGCTAAAATGAAAGGAAACGCACAGTTAATCAAGTCCCTCAATGGCCTATTGGCCGATGAGCTGGCCGCAGTTAATCAGTATATGGTTCACGCGGAAATGGCCGAAAACTGGGGCTACAAAAAACTTGAAAAAATGATTGAGACAAGGGCGATAGTAGAGATGAAACATGCCGAGAAACTAATCCAGCGCATACTGTTTCTCGAAGGCCTGCCAATCGTGGATAAACTTAGCCCGCTGCATATCGGTGCGGATATCCCAAAGCAATTCGAAAACGACCTCGGCTCGGAGATGGGAGCTGTAGCCAATTATAACGCCGCCATTAAGCTGGCTGTTGAAGTCGCTGATAACGCCACAAAGGAGCTTCTCGAATCGATTTTGAAAGATGAGGACGACCACGTTGATGAAATTGAGACCCAGCAGGACCAGATTAAACAGATGGGTCTGCCGCAATACCTTAATGGCCAGGTGGGCTGATATTGCTGCTTTGGCTTAATTAAATTTTCGTCCTATTTTTATTGGCGGGACATTTCAATTTTGTCTTCCATTGTGCTGCCATCGGGCAGTAGATATCTTTCAGTGGAGATAAATTTATTATCGCTTATTTTTTCGGTGATGCGTGTGCTCGAACCTGCACCCTGAATTGTCCATTGCCAATTAATAATTTCTTTATTGCCTTCGCGCCTGCCTGTTCCTTTTGCGGCACAGCGGAGGCTGTCAAAGAGGTATCCAACAATCTCGCCATTTTTATCTATCGTATAAACTTCCATACTCTCGAATGTTGAACTGCGCATCTTTTCTATATCTGAATCCGAAAGACCTTGCCCTTTAAGCTGGCTTGTATATTCATCAGATAAACTTGTTACTTGTGATTGGCCCCTGCGGATAAGAAACTGGCCATTCAAATCCAGTTCATATTTTATCTGGCAATTACCTTTAGCCCATTGCTTATGCCGGCCGAAATCGGAGACGGCTGTGCCCTGCCAAGAACCCACGAACCATTTACTCCATTGGTCATTAAGCTGTTTTGGCGGCTCAAGTGAGGGGATGTTGCCTTTATCGATTTGGTTTTTCTGATTAGAGGCACAAGAAACACTCAGGATTAAAACAAACGCTATGAGATTTAGTTTTTTCATTTGATATCTCCTTTTCATTTATAAATATAACCTTTTGCTTTACAGTGGAAAAGTGCGAATTGATATTGCAGATGACCATTGTATAATATCCTATTATGGAAACACTAAGATCATTATATGAATATTTTCCGACGGCCGTATATACGGGTAAATGCCTGGTGTTTATAAGCGAGGACTGGCGGGTCGAATTAACCGAGCACAAGGACAGCGATTACACCAAACCAACGTCGCAGCCGTCGCTTATACGCGTGCGGGTGTTTAAGAAGGCACTAAACGGCGAATTTGTGCCTGGGCATTTTGAGGATTTCCAATTGCCATCACTTAATGAACTGGCCGAGCAGATTGAAAAATACGTCCAGCTTGCAATCGGGGCAAACCTGCGGGAGCGTGCAGAATAGCCGCAAATGGAGCAGTTAAAAATACAACAGGCGGGCAATTCAGTCATCTTTACAGTAAAAGTGGTTCCCCGTTCGAGCAAGACGGCAATTGCAGGTTTATTGGGAGGGATGCTCAAGGTTAAGTTATCGGCCGCACCTGAAAAGGGAAAGGCCAATGAATCGCTTGTCGAATTTCTTGCCGGCACACTGGGCATAAAAAGAAATATGGTGACAATCACATCGGGGCACACCTCACCAGTTAAAACAATTCAAATAAAAGGTTTATCCGCGGAAACGGTCCTCCAAAAGCTTCAAAAGTAAACTTTTAACAGCCACAAAAAGGCACAATCAGCATTGTTAAAATGGGAAAGAGCCCAAATTGGCCTAAAGGGTGATAAATATGCGTGGGTAATACTGATATTGCGGATTTTTAGGGGCCAGTCCCATAAAAATATAAAGTTTTATGCTGAGTTTTGCCGAAAAAAAAGAGGGCGAATTGTTTACCCTCCATAGTCCTTTGGACGAAGGATGGGTCGCCTGATATTAGACAAGTTTTAGTTAAATGTTGGGGACCATATGAGGACAATAGCAGTAGTAAATCAAAAGGGCGGGGTGGGCAAAACAACAGTATCGATTAACATTGCAAGCGCTTTGGCGGAGATGGAACACAAGACTCTGCTGGTCGATATGGATTCGCAGTCGCATTGCGCGGTGGGGCTGGCCGTGCCGGAGGAGCAGATAGAGCAGAGCATCTATGATGTGATGATAAGCCACAGCAAAGAAGAACCGATGAAGCTGGCGGAAATTCTGTGGGAGGTAAACGCAAATCTGGAACTTGCGCCGGCGAGTATTGACCTTTCGGCTTTCGAACAGCAGATGGCCGGAATGCCCGACAGGGAATCGTGCCTCAAGAAGGTCTTGGATACGATAAAGAATGATTATGAATTTGTAGTGATAGATTGTCCGCCGGCGGTGGGGTTATTGACTTTTAACGCTCTTCGCGCGGCGACGGATGTAATCGTGCCGGTAGAGACAGGATATTTTTCACTGCACGGATTGAGCAAGCAGCTTGAGACGCTCGCGATTCTTTGCCAGAGGTGCAATCAGAGCGTAAATGTCAAGGTGCTGGCGAGCATGTATGATATTCGCACGAAGATGGCGCGAGAGATTTTAGGCGAGCTTCGCAAACATTTCGGTGACAAGATGTTCAAGACGGTGGTTAATTTCAATACAAAGCTCAAGGAAGCAGCATCATTCGGTCAGCCAATCAGCGAATATGACCCCGCGAGCAAGGGACATAAGGATTTCCAGGAACTGGTAAAGGAACTGATGCAGAATCAACCCCAGCAGCAGCGAAGACAGATTATCGAGTCTTTATCTGAAAAACTCGAGTCAATAAGCGCTACGGCCGACCAGCTTCTGGCTAAGGCAAAACAAAAAATGGCGCCTGCACCTGAGCCGGCGCGGATTCAGTCGATAGAGCCGCCTAAACATACGCAGCATATGGAACCGGTCGCTGTTCGCAGTGAGACTATAAAGCAAGCTGAGGCAAAGGCAGAAATTCGGCCGGAGATTAAGCCTGCTGCTGCGGTTCAAAGTCAGCAGCCAAAGCCGTCTCTGGATATGAAGCTTGCCGAATATTACGGGGTAAGCCAATTGAATGATGCAGTGTCGTTTGTAACGCTGTACCCGAGGGCACAATCCGTGCAGATTGCAGGTGACTTTAACGGATGGCAGCCGGCAACGATGCCCATGCAGAAGATCGCTGAAAACGGCGTCTGGCAGGTGTCGGCGAAACTTAAACCCGGCAAATACCGCTACCGGCTTGTAGTTGACGGCCAGTGGCAGCAGGACCCGTATAATGATGTGACCGAGCTAAATCCCTTCGGCGGGTACAATTCTTTAGTCGAAGTAAAATAATTATTGGGCAGCGGATTTTCTTATTGTAATGCCTGTATCAAGCGGGGCCTGCTCACCCTGCTTTGGTGTTAACGCGCCTTTATCATCAATCCTGTTTATCCCCGTGCTGTAAACTGTAAAAGATGAATCATCATGTGTATAAAGCAGAGACTTGCCCGTAAACGGGTCAAGGGGAATAGACTCGATGCAGTCTGGAGAGATTTCTGTAAAAGTATCCGGCAGCTTTCCTTTTTGTTTGTGATAACGTTCTAAAGCTATTGCCAAAGAGGTGCTTTGAGCTGCCGCGATAGTATCTGCGCATAAACGAGAAAATAAAACGGCATTAGGAATGATGCTGTTTGGTTTTGCCGATGATATTTTTTCATCGGGGACTTCATCGAGAGGCCGCGGCCAGGGAGCGGATGAAATTTTTATAAGCCATGCCGTATCCCGGAGGTATTTGGAAGAAGAAAGGAAAAAACGCATCCTGTGCCAGGTAAATGGCGGCATTTTGAAGCGTTCGGGGATGGAAAATTTCTCAGAGGCGAGGTATTGAGATACAATATTTTTTGGAAGGAAATTTCGAGCCAGCTCAAGCTGCAAGATTCTTTCAGCTATGAGGGACTTTTTTAAGCTGTCAGCGGGGAAGGATTGCTGCAGCAGCGTTTGAATCTGGCTGAGCTTTTCCCCAGAGGGCGAACAGCGGGACAAAAGCAGCTGAATGTCGCTGCATATCAGGCCTATGGAAATCATTTTTCGACCCTGCACGAAAAATGTGGGGAAGCTGTCGAAAATACGAAGCAGCTTCAAGGAGCTGATTATAGAATCTGCGGCCGCATTCGGATTATTTGCCAGAATCAGGTCAAGGGTTCTCAATGAATTCAAAAATACGGCACCCTGAACACTGTCGCCGCGAGCTTTAAGAATTTGATTGCCCTTGAGGACACCTATATCAAATTGTGACAATGGAAGCTGTGAACCCTTATCGATGTTATCGAAAATAGGTTTTGCCCTGTTGAGGATCTCAGCTACTTTTTCGCGTAAATCGCCGGGGAACTGGCCGGTGGGCAGGGATATCATATTAGTTCTATAGAACGCGTTTATCTGCGAGATATTTGTAATTTCCGATGATCGTATTTGACCGACAGCTAAGATGTAATATTTATTTGCGTCTTCGGCCGATTTGTCTAACGGGACGAACTCAGGAAATTTTGTCGGTTCGCCAGCTTTAGCAATTTTGTGTATCTCCGCGGATAATCTTTTTTCAGCGATAAAGGCGGCCAGCAGAAGGCATAGAACGCCAAACATCGCGAGTATCACAAAACCAAGAGCGATTTTACGCCATAAAGGCAGGGGCGGTTTATCTGGATTTTGCGAGGGTTGAGCCTGCGAAACCGAATTTGATGATTTATCAGCCGTCATAATTTTATCTCCAGGACTTTATATATTATACCATTTCAGGTTAAAATTTTTCCAATAAAGAATTAACGATTTTTTAAATGCTGCGCCGATTTTCGTTTTTTTTAGCTTAAAAATAATATATAACAGTATTAAGATTTAATAACCTTGGGAACTCAACAGATGGCCGAACGAGCATTTAGGAATAGACAAAGGGCATTCACGTTAGTCGAACTGCTGGTTGTAATCGCGATAATCGCACTTTTAATGGGGGTCTTGCTGCCTGCATTGACAGCCGCCAGAAGACAGGCACAGGCGACCGT
>Ga0105091_10000606_pt1 | contig 15166 bp, 16 predicted proteins | sample PPLLak1March2015_FD_87022 | JGI IMG/M metagenome (GOLD analysis project Ga0105091, IMG submission 87022) | Freshwater sediment microbial communities from Prairie Pothole Lake near Jamestown, North Dakota, USA - PPLs Lake P7 Core (1) Depth... | ecosystem: Environmental > Aquatic > Freshwater >... | reverse complement strand
GGGTGCTCTGGTTATCTGCAGTCTATGTGATCAGTCGTGGGCTGTCTGATATACAGTGGTTGGGTCTCCGTAGGTTTTTCAAACCACCATTCGTTAGCTGCGTATACGCCCTCGACTTCGCAGCTTGAAACAGTACCGACTCCGCGATTAACCTGAGCTGCCATTAGATTACCATCAAAATTTGCGTGCCCCAATCCGAGAACATGTCCAATCTCATGTTTTACAATTTGTTCCATCTGATTGCTGCTAAATGCAAATCCAAATGCACCCGTTGAAATTTGAACGTAGGATTTCGATATGAATCCGTAGAAATTATAATAGTTGTTGGTAATTCCAGCTTTCTCATTCTGGCCTTCTCGAAAATATATTTCTACGTCAGCACCCCTCCTTGTTGGAGTTTCAGTGAATTTCAACCGTTCTATCTTTGAATCCCATTCCTCAAATGCTTTGTTTACAACTTCAATTGAAGACACATCAACCTCATATCTATTTCCGATCGAACCTTCATCAATTTTATAATCTCCTATAAAGTAGGTTATCTCTCCATCTGCAAGTTCCTGCCCCCATGAACAGCATACAAGGATAATATCTCTCCCGGAATATCCTTCAAATTCTGCTTCATTGTGGGGGTTATCATAAAATGGGAGATGATTTATTATTCCATCCAATCCATTAAATGGTACAAAAGATCCAGAGAAAATTATCATGGCCAAATACGCTGTCGCGAGAATTGCAAATAATGTAAACACGATTCCGATGTAGGTGTAATTCCTTCCTTTCCAGTAACTACTTACGTTAGTAAGATTCCCATCTTTGGTGTCTCCATTATTTCTACCGCGAGCTAATGCCATCAGTTGTCGTATTCCTTAAGTATACCTGTTGCATATGCACGTGAAATTGTTATCGGGCTAATACTCATATTAAATTTCTCAATCGACATTTGTCACTTGATTGTTAACAATAATCGCCTATAATCGCTTTGAGTACAATGTATTGCTTAACCCATTAAGGCATGTAATAAACAATCACCTCCGTCCTTCTCTAAATTAGACCCCTTCGTATTGTGACCCTAGATTTTGGGTATGCCCAAGTTGCCAAGCCAATGGCTTGTTCCACATTCCAATAAATGAGAAGATTGAAAGGTGTTAAAAGTTGAGACACCGAAGACAGAATGTACCGCTGAAAGTCTTAATACTGCTCTGGATGGTTAACAAAAAGAGAGAATCATGTTTCAAGTCTATCCTTCATACAAGCAGCTAAAACAGATGCTCTACGAACTACTGCATATTGAATTGCTAATGTATAACCAATATACGAAACCCTACCATATTTCAAATATGGGAAAGCGCTTCTTGGAAATGTACCGTGAGCTTCTAAAAAGTGGAATCTATGATAAATGACAAGGGAATGAATTACCTTTAGTCACAGTTAATGACTCTCAAATACACATCCACTAGAAGTAAGACTGGTGGCATAGCCTCTTGCAGACATGACTTGTAAGGAGGCTGGTGAAACATTCGCCCTCAGGTCGAATAAACCTTCCGTAAATTCTTGACTAGAAACAATACACCCCCCTGCAGGAATAAAAAGAGCGAATAACAATAGTAAATATGCGGAATCGCCAGGATCAAGCTGGCGCCCCACAATAAAGATACTAAATACAATAATCATCACCGATGGAATAACTAAAGCCAGTATTAACAGCTCAAAATACTTGTTCATTAATTTAGATGTTGGCGGTGTGATTGGTGACCTTGTCACGTTTTGAATTCTCAGTCCCAGGATGAAAGAAGATGTTCCAATCAACAACGACCATGGTCAAAGTATTTTGAGTCAGCGCTGGGATTAGAGTAACAGGAGTGTTACCAGATTCTTGAGATGCTGCTTCCTGTGCAAACACAAATGTATCAAAGAAACTGATTGTAATCAATATAGGCAGTGACGTTAAGCAAATAACAGTGAAATAAATTGTTGGTCTGTTATATCGAGTTAGTGCCAGACATCGCTTCTTTGTTGATTCTAAATAAAATTGTCATGTAAAATGACCATTGATCGAGTTAATAACTTTATTACACCTGTTAAGGATTAATTGGCGATTGTAACGATGCAGTTGAATCCCATGCTTTTCAATACCTAAATACTAGAATAGTGAGGATTCGTGAATATTGGCATGATAATTAGCGAACTGATTCTCACCCTAGATGTTCCCCTTCTAGAGTAACACTTGAACAAGATCTGAAATTTAAGTTGGTCCTCTTTAATTGGCCATGACAATTACGATAACAATGTCCATTTATTGCCTGGAGACCCAGTGATCAGATTAATGTGCGGTAGCATTCAGTGCCGAGGAAGATATGAAGCTTTTGAACTTGTAATTCTAATGTTGTCAAGATGCCTTGGCGCAATGTATATGAATTCTTGAATTAAAACCTGGCACATTACCGTGATTGATTTCTTCACCTGCAAATCACTAGTGACTCAGCTTTTTGCAGTGAGAAAAGTAAGTTAAATTAAAGTAAAATACTGAACAGAGATGCTACTGTGGAGTACGGTGGAAGTAATCCAAAAACATGCGACGAAACGTCGTAGAGAACCGCATAGAGGTGAATATGAGATTATCAACGAAATTCTTAAGATAATTTCCTCCTCTGATACCATCTCAAGTCCGGATCGAAAAAGATGCAAACCGATAGACATTGTATATGGCTGTTGTCTGACATGGCATCAGTTTCAGATGTACCGAAATCAATTGCTAAGATTGAATCTGTTAAATTCCATCCATATAGACGGACATCAGTTTTACGAAATAACGGAAAGAGGTCTTGAATATCTACGGGTATTTTCCGAATTACAAGAAGAGTTGAAGCCGTTGATTGATTTTCCTTCAACAAACACCTGAATATTTTAAAAGCTGCCACCGTAGCAATATTAGAGTATATGAAATGAGCTTCAATGCATCAACTCAACAAGGCTGGGTTCTTGTTCTGAGTATTGCATTACTCTTGTTAGGTGCAACCTTATTGTCATTACGTTCCGCCTTATTTAGTGTGGCTCTAATAATAGCCGGTGTAGCACTTTTTACATATTGGTTATATGGTGTAGTCAGAGGGAGCAAGATCGACAACTCCCCGAGGATGACGTAATTTCTTCAAAGTCTGGAGTGCAAGTAGAAACAATCTGCACTTGCTCAATCTGCAAACACACAAATCCCCAAACGTGTATTGGGATAAGATGTGCATGTTGCGTATTGATGAGAAATAAGCAGATTATTGGTCATTTCAATAAGCCCCATCAATAGTAGGTCTTTTCAAATCACCAAGTAACTAGAGTTGAAGGAATAATTGAGCGAAAGAGTAAGTGACTTGTTAGTAATACTGATGGAATTCCACCCTAAAAGTTTTCATTAGCAATTGTCAATAATTAGTAGAATGTTAAGCTTGAAGTTGTGATCTCTGCTTTCATGTTACTTCAGGCTGATCGGCCTCTTTGCCTTGAGCATCCTGCTCTTCCAGCGGAATATAAATGCCATCGTCTCTCGCAATTAGTTCCAGCCTTTGTCCCTTGCCCAAATTAAATCCATCTATTACGGGCTTAGGTAATACGATGACGGAACTCGTACCCACTGTCGTGAGAGTGACTTTGTATCTTGTAGGCATTATATCCTAGATCTAAGAACTATTTTATATTTAATACTTATGTTCGATATGTATAGATAATTATGTCCCAATTAAGATATCCATAATAATGGGGATACATATGTACTAGTAGAAGATGCTCGTCGAAACGGGTTACGAAAATCCGACTTTATCCGTTCTATTTGTTTCGCCAGAGTACCCACCTATGGCTGGAGGTGTAGGTCGCTATACTTCCAATCTTAGAGATAAATTAGTTGAGATGGGATTCACAGTACAGGTTGTATGCGATAAGCGAGGAAATGGAGACTTTTCTGGAATATCCCAGCACAACCCGAAGAATTCTGAAATTCTTCTAGAGCTAGTCGAACGATTAAATCCTGATGTCGTACACGTCCAGTACGAACCGGGGCTATATGAGTTGAGACTTGAAATGCTAAACCCAGCGAGGACTCGTACAAATATTGACGCGTTTTACGAATCATGCAAGACCCCGATAGTAACCACTTTCCATTCGGGTTATCCTTTCAGACAGTGGATGAGTCTACCTATCCCAATCTACGAGCGCCAAAATGATACTTATATTGTAAGGAAGGCAAAACGTTTGGTTAGTTTCTGGACAAGGCTAATCAACTATCGTTCTTTTCATAACTTAAACAAGCAGAAGCTCATCAAGAGTGCCGCTGGAATCACATTCTCCGAATCCATGTCCCGGACATTGGGAAATCAAGAATGCAATGTGATATTTCATGGTGCCAAAAAACAAGGTTCTACGGCAGATCGGACCAAAGCTGATTTAAGAAAATCCTATTCTATCCCGGCCGATGGTAGGGTTGCTTTGGCGCTGGGCTACGCGACAGCAACAAAGGGCTGGGATGTTATTAAAAAAATGGACATCCCTGACGGTTGGACCATTGTCAATAATGCTTCTAAGAATGAGTACAGCCACGAAGACTACCCGATTGGCGCCCATAAGAGGAACTTGATTAATTTACGCAGCGATTTTCTAAGTGAAAAGCAACTAAGTGAGCTATTTTCATGCGCAGATGCAGTCATTTTGCCTTACAAGGTTAGCTCAGGATCTGGAATCATGTTCGACGCATTGTCGTATGGTCTGCCTTTTATCGCCACTAGGTTAGGATTCTTTGTTGAATTCGCCTCGCGTGGACTAGGCATCGCAGTTGATCGGAATCCAAAAGAATTCTCAGATGCAATGTTATACCTTGACAAGAATTATGATAAATACATCGACAGAATTAATGAATTCAGGATGAAATTAAGTTGGGAGCAAATAGCCAAGGAACATGCCGAATTATACTATAAAGTATTAAGAACAAGAAAAGAACAAACAGTAATCGTGTGACTAATTACAGTATGATTGGAGAATGATCGAGATCTAGAATTTGACTTTTGGTAGCTCTCATTATTAGTTGATTTGGTAGCATCATGTATACATGGGCTGTAGGCCACCAATTATTCACACTTAAGGACGGCTCTGCTCAGAGTAATTGTTGATTTAACCTCGATTATATCCTCCATAACAAGCAATCACTTTTCGATGCTTGATTCATTGTATAGTATTCTGTAAATCTTCGATCCCTGTTTTGTTTTGGATATTTCCTAAATTATGTACTGTAAATACTATCGCAGCTTTGGTTCACTATAGGATGATAGTGATCCTGCCACTCCACCGAGATCTCTTTTCTCTGCTTTTTTCAAAATCAGTTGAGCCACCATTTTAACCTTATCCGAAGCCCCATTCTCCATCCTGGCCGTCCCTAAAAGATCTAAGAAGGGTGTATTTTCAATCTATGGAACAGATGTGACTTCCCGCCTCCTAAGCGTTCAGTGATGATCAATCATGTTGAATCCCTCCCTCCAAGAACATGAGTTATTCTATAGGATTTGAATAGTTCTCGATGAAATCAGTTAATAAGATTCCAGTAAATTCACTCTGCAATTTACAAATTCCCTATTCAAAGTGCTTCAACAATCCCTTGAAGCGTACGTTATATGAAAAGCGAAGAGGTGTAGGGCTGGTCTAGTCAACGCATCGCTACTGGTTTTTCTTCATTTTCCAGGATTTCACAATTAGCCACTGCGAAATCTCCTTCAACGGGTTCGAAGTCATCTACACTATCTCTTCCTTGACCACAATCAAAGTAGTCAGCTCCTTCACTCCCAGTAAGAACATCATCTCCATCGCCGCCATAAAGAGAATCGATTCCAAGGCCTCCTTGGATGTAATCACCGCCATTGTAGCCATAAACTACATCACTTCCTGGCCCTCCACCTAAATGGTCGCTTTGATTAGAGCCCCGGATTTCATCGTTACCTAGGTCACCATAAATAAATACACTACTGCTATTGACAGATGGGCCTGCCTGAGTGCTATTCGTTCCCATAAAAGACAGTTCATTCCGATTCGAATCTCCTGTCATCGCGCTACTCAAAAGATCATCGTATGGGGTTCCACGTGTGAGTGCGAACGCAGATTGCTCTTTACTAAACGAACTAACTATCAATACTGCAATCAGAGCAATAATACTAACCCCTACGCCAACAGTTAATGATAATTTTAAGGTCATTGAACTATGACATGAGATCTTTCTCTCCACCAATAAATGGGATGCTACTTTTAGTTCTATTAGATGAAGAATAGTCTTTATCACTTAAGACTTTTTGAGAATAATGTGCATCACCATGGAATGCGTGGTTGAGAATTAGCCCGAACACAAAGTTTGCTATGTCTCCTTTCGCGTTTACTATCTCCAACATGGCGTTCACATCTGCTCCCCTTTTCCGGGGTGGACAGCTCTTAGAATGTACGATCAATGTTTTAAAAGAATCTATCGGGGTATTTGTGGCATTTGCATCCTAGTAATGTGGAGGTGCTCTTTCGCAATTGGCGGCCAAGAATATTTTGCTCCGTTTGATGTGACTGCACCAACATTTAGATTAATTTCTGCCTAAAAGTATCTATATGAAATCCGCGGTTTCTCTTGGAAGAATGGTAAGATCAGATCTTGCATAGAGTTACATTCTATTCGTCCACTTTGCATCGAATTAGAAATCCATCAGGATAAAAGCTAGAATAAACTGCACCAGATTGTGAAGTCTTAATATTGAGAGGGTTATCACATATGTATGTCTTCATGCCTCCATTTACTTATCTCATAACACTGGTAGTTCTTTCATGTTGCTTGGTGATACCGATTCTAGGCGATGTACACATCGTGGCGTTAGGAAAACCGATTCTAAAGTCACTTGATTTTCATTTAGACAGGATCGTGGACGGATTGTCAAGACCTACCGGCTTGACCTTTTTGGGTCCGGATGACTTTTTAGTCATAGAGGAGGATACAGGGAAGGTTAAGCGAGTTATAGATGGGGAGATCTCTCAAACAGTATTAGACTTGGATGTTTCCACGGATGATTCTAGAGGTTTGATCGGTATCGATTCGTACCAAAATGGGAGCAAAACCTTTGTATTTTTGTACTACGCTGAATCATCATCGTCGCGTGATGACGAAGGTGACCCCCTTGGAAATCGGCTGTATAGGTACGAATTGGCCGATGATAATGACAGTCTAATTAACCCAAAGCTGCTTTTAGATTTACCTGCGGGAACTGGTTCAATGGATAACGGAGGTCCGATTCTAGTTGGACCAGACAATTATCTCTATTTAGTAATAGGTCAAATTCAGGAGGATAACGGAGAGGGCCATAGCACCAAAGCGCAAAACTTTGAGAAGGGACCCGATGCAGATGGAACAAGCGGTGTCCACAGAATTACTCAAGATGGTGAAATCGTTCCTCCTGGAATATTAGATCTTGCTTCTCGTATGAAATCGTATTTTGCGTACGGGATAAGGAACAGCTTTGGTATGGATTTTGACCCCCTGACAGGAAAACTTTGGATCAGCGAAAACGGTGTACGCACAAATGACGAAATTAACTTGATAGAGTCAGGGTTCAATGGAGGTTGGAGAGACCTAACAGGAATTGCTCCCTCTGGATTCAACTATAGCGGGTTGGTCTCATTTAGTGGAACTGGAAAATATAGTGATCCAAAGTTTGTGTGGAATCAAACTGTGGCACCGACTGCTCTTTTATTCTTCAATAGTGATAGATTTGGACCCGGTTACAAGAATGATATGTTTGTTGGAGACTATGCATTTGGCAGAATCTATCATTTTGAACTGGACCAGGAAAGAACTGGACTGCGTTTAAACGGTACTTTAGCCGACAAAGTGGCTAACTCAGACTCTGAGCTTCAAAGTACTATCTTTGGTGAAGGGTTTGGAGTTCCGACTGACTTAGAGATTGGCCCAGATGGGATGCTGTATGTTACTTCGTTAAGAGACGGAGCAGTGTATAGAATTAGCAGATAGCGCCTGCGGTCGAATTGTAGAATATTTTGGTGATGATTAGTGTTTCACTCAGTTACCCACTTATTCTTCTGAGAACACTTTTAATGTTTGTGAGTGTGATTGAGGACGAGGAAACTGCCGACCTATTTTTTTTGCAGCTGGCGCCAGTTACCTCGAACTCAACTTATTAAAGTCTTCTTGAATTTATCCGATTCCAAATAGTTCAATTCAAAATGGTTATTAGATATGCATACTATTTGATAGTTGATGAGTAAGGACGCAATACAAATCACTGAGCCAATAGCTCGACTATTTCAAGCTAAGAATTTCGCCTTTGTCTCAACTCTGATGAAAGACGGCTCTCCGCAAATTACCCCCACATGGGTAGATATCGAGAAAAATAATGAATATAGTATCCTAGTAAATACTGCTGAAGGAAGGATAAAACACAAGAATCTCTCCAGAGATCCTAGGTTAGCGATATCCATTGTTAATGGTAGTAATCCATACGAAATGGTCACTATCCGCGGGAAGGTAACAGAGCAAATTACACAAGCTGCTGCTGAAGAGCATATAGATAAATTGGCTAAAAAATATCTTGGAGTCGATAAATATCCAGGTCGTTCTCCTGGTGAAAAAAGGGTTATCCTAAAGATAAAACCAGAGAAAATTTTCTATCAACCCCCATTAAGATAACTTTATTGTCTTATCCCTTCCCTAATGATCTTCTTGCAATAATGTTGCAATCATATCGATGACAATATCCTAACTTTCTATTATCTCAGACAATTATTGGCCACCATGACAGATTTTACTGTATCCACACTGGTACTCCCTATAATTTCATGATTCATAATTCGATATGGCTTGGAATGATTCTGAGAGCAGGAAGTGTAATGCGGGACTATATCTAATGACTTCTTACAATTGAACCGGATCGCATTTAAATCATTTATTGTACAACAATAACTCCGTTCATCCAAGGATGGGGAACGCAGAAGTATTCGTACCTTCCAGGTTCGGCAAAGTGAAATGTGAACGATTCTTCTTCATCTAACTCTCCAGAATTAAATATACCATCCTGCACAAATTCATACAACCCATATCCTGCCTTTTTACCACTAGTAATTGTATGAGTTAAATCATCATCATTGGTCCATGTTACATATGAACCTGATGGAACAATTAATTCTGGAGGATAGAATCTTTCCGATATTGTTTCTTTCCATGCAGCACCGTCAGGTATAACTATTTGATAATCGCCTTCATGATCCTGCTCGTTGGTATCGGGTGTTTCTGTACTCGCAGCTGGTTGTATCGCTTCTCCGTTTTGGCCTTCTTGAGTTTGAGATGATTCGGTTTCATCATCACCCTTTTCATCAAATTCATCTTCTTCTCCGTCCTCTGGTGTTATCGTAACTGCAGGCGATGCGGCAACATTAAACAACTGAAAGTTATGAAGATCAGAAATCATTAGACATGTGACCATACAGACAAGTAGGACCATGTAAACCGTTTTAGTATTGTCTTGATATATTTTCAAGATTGTGGATATCTATTCTGGTCATAGTAATAAGTTTAGCGTCGGATAAATAATTGTTATAGTACTAATCTACAGTAAAGAGTCTAATTATTTATATAAATAATAAAAATTAGCAGAAGGTTTCAATCCTATTGATAGATGGACGTGTTACAAGATAATCTTTTGTTTATAAAAAGTCACTCATGAATATTGTTCACTCTAGTTGACATCATTAGTAAACTAACATAGTTCTTTTTATTTTGTTCCTGTATTTTGGACTACCAAACTAGGAAGGTAGGTCAATAGAACAAGTTCAGAGCTAAAAGAGTAAGGCATACATGCTTAATCTATTACTCCTAGCAACGAAAAGATGAATAAGACCATTAATTTGCGATCAGTATTTTTAATGATACTGGTTAACACATGGCGATCTCTCAAGTTGTCTGATCCAAATAATATGTGGAGTCAGCGTTCGATTATCACTCTTATTGACTTGAATAAAATGAGTTCATATAGTATGCCGCTTGCATCTTTTCAAAATTATTGAATCAAAAATATTTCCTAATTCTAAAATGGATCCTTACTTTCTCTGTTACTTAACGTAAAGATTTAACAATTTGTAGTATGTATATTCATTCGGTTGAGTTCTTATCGGGTACCTTATTTTGTAAATTGTAGAATGGGAATCAATACGATCCCTCCTCCAAACGCATTTAAAGCAGGGTTTTTATACGAGACATTATGGAAATATGCAACCGATCTCGATTTTGTTTGCCCTCTGTTGCTATTTTCTTGATTTGCTTTTTAACATTATATGCCTTTGAAGTAGGTGCCCAATTGGAGTCGCCAAATACCTCGCCTGTCCCGGTCAAAGAAGATCAAGATTCCTCGATACTGACGAATCAGAATTTGGGACGTGATCTCACTACATTGTTCAATGATGTAGATCAATCAATAGTTCAAATAAGCGAAGCTCGCGCCTCCTCTTTCGGGTCAAGGCAAGGCTCAGGTTTCATTTATGATAATCTAGGCCATATCATAACCAACTATCACGTGGTTGCTGACCCAGGGGAAAGCCAAGAAACAAGCCTAAGCGATAAAGATTTTCATATAACTTTCCTAGACGGTACGACATACATTGGCAGAGTCATTGGTGCAGATCTTTACTCTGAGTTGGCTGTCTTGAAGGTCGAAAACATAACTGGAGATAGCTTCATTCCATTACCTCTGGGCAATTCATCCCAGGTCAGAATCGGGCAGGTAGTTTTGGCAGTAGGAAATCCATTTGGATTATCCGGGTCGATGACCGAGGGAATAGTGAGTGGCTTTGGTAGGATTCTTCCCTCCTCTGTTCCACAAGGAGATCTTCTATTACGTCAAGATGCTCCATCACTTTTAATCCCAAACCTAATTCAAACTGATGCTGCCATTAATCCTTCCAATTCAGGTGGGCCACTGCTTAATACAGCAGGGGAAGTTATAGGGATGAATACAGAAATTTTCTCAAATAGTGGTGAATATGCAGGAGTTGGATCTGCTATCCCATCAGATATCATTAGGAAAGTAGTACCGGAGCTAATATCTACAGGAACATATAGACATCCGTATATAGGAATAACTGGCGTGGACGTGTCTCCTGAAATCGCGACTGAGATGGGTTTGAATAGTTCAAGAGGCTTCTTAGTTACTGAGGTTACATCAGGAAGCCCAGCAGAAAGATCGGGTATTAGAGATGGAGGAGCGTTAAAGGATATTAATGGTAGACAAATAGAGTTGGGAGGGGATGTAATTGTTGCTGTAGACAACGTCACGGTCAGGAAAATTGAAGATTTACTTTCGTACCTTCAATCGGCAAGGTCAGTAGGTGAAAATGTAATCCTTAGAGTGATAAGGGATGGAAAATTCCTGGAAATTGGTATGACAGTAACACCCAGGCCAACACAACTACAGCTGGAAACTGAGCAGAGCCAGCAACAGTACCCCACCCTTGGCATCAATACAATAAACATGACTGAACAAATAGCGGCAAGAATGAACCTAACCAGATTCCCGCAACAACAACTCTCAAATGATGTTCGCGAAGTCGAACGAGAAGGCGTCCTTGTGGTTGACGTATTTGCGAACGGACCAGCTGACCAGGCTGGAATTAGAGGCGGATTTACTGTTGCGGATATAAATGGAACCCCAGTAGAAATAGGAGGGGATGTAATCATGAGAATTGACAATACAATGATCACTAATGTTGATGCTTTAGATAAATTCATCGGGAACAAAAACATAGGCGATACTATCGAAGTTATTGTAATAAGGAATGCTCAACCCATAAAAATCCCTGTCATTGTGGGATCGACTTCTGAATTTGGAGCCCTGCAACCTGGCAATGGTAGCTATTTTCCTACACAAACTCAAATTGATCGTCCAAATGATTTCTTTAGTGACTTGTACGATCGCTGCACAGAAACACTTGGTCCATTCGTTTGTAACCCTCTTTTCAGGAGGTAAGATTGAGTTTGTTGCTCTAGGCTGACGATCGGAAAACGCCCAGCTCATGTTTAGCGTATTCTTATCTTTAAAACCTGTTAATCCATGCCTTTAATCTTCTTTCATATTGTACAAACTAGAGAATGAAGTATCCTCCAATGAAGAAATTTAAGGTCGAATTCAGATTAGGCAATAAGTTTCAAAAATGGTTCCTAGTCAGTCAGAGCTACTCCGTTTTCATTTCCTTGAGTCTGTGATACAGTATTGGTGCATTGAACACTCATCCCGACCTCTCCTTGTCCGCAGTAATTGGCCTGTGAAACGGCAAGGGATTTTTTTTGGTATTCCTTTCCGTAGGAGATACCTGTACCGTTGAGTAGTGAACCAATGATTAGCCCTGTCAATGCTATAGTCAAGGTTAAAATTCTGAGGCTTGTCATAATCGTAAATAGATATCTAGTATTGATTTATCTGGATTGAGAAGGATATCGAGTCAACTTCTCACTAGGTCATGGTTATATTGGAATAAGATTGACGAACATATACTAGATCTTGGACTCCCAATACAATTAAACTTTAGTTTCTTAAAAAAGATATAGAAACTATAGTATCGATACTTTGATAGAACATTTGCACGGAATGAACTATCAATAATGATAACAAATCAGGTTCAGGCAAATTATTTGGGCTAGACTGAAAATATTTTGTTTTTTCGAGGTCTTCTAATCCTACTTGCGAGAACCATGATGAGAAGTAACGATTTTACTGAAATCCTGTCATTGTACAGGCAGTCAAAGTGGTTATCAATGAACTCTATCAACTGCCAACTGGAACAATGATCAACACTCCTGAATCGAATTCTACCCCATGCGCCGACCTTTTACTTAGATTGCATTCTTCCCACTCTCACAAATGAAAACCTTGTTCTATTGGTGCTGAACATCGGTCAGGAAGGTAAATTCTTAAATTGATTATTTTGTCGTGCCGTTAAGGTATTTCAGTTTCCTTACTTGACTTACCAATATTTATCGTTCTATAATTTTTTGAAACACCTTACTTTTTCAATCTCCATTACGGCAGCTCCTCTGACTCATTTTGGTTCTGATCAAGAGAAGCCGTAAGAACCATAACCATAATACACTAATGTGTATATTGTTCTTCATGGGAAGATGGGAGAATAACCGCTTTGCCGACGACGAAGGCTTTTCCAGTAAGAGGAACTACATAAGGATTATAAAATATGTCATAGTCGCAGGCTTTATTACTGTGGGAGTAGTTGTATTATCAGTCTATATCCCTAGATCAGGATTAAATGTAGAAATTGTTGAGCGTAGTGAGGTGATGGGGACTATGCAGACAGTAAGTGTCAGGATATCAAATAACGATTTTGATACCCTCAATAATGTATCTGTGCAATTTGGTGATCGGGGACAAATTCAGCAGATTGGGAATATGGGTCCATTCGCGTCTGTCATGATTACCCCTCCTGGGAGCACTGAATTGAATTTCACAAAGGTAACAGTCACAGCAAACGACGGTGATATTCAAGTAACCGAATTCAAGTAGAAGATGAATGCAATTATTTTATCGAATTAACATTAGTAATGAGTGAGGAAAATCAGCATTCAATTCAAAAGGAACTGCAGTTAGGACGATTAGAATACTGATCTGAATTGCAATTGTTCGATTCGTAAATATTGGGCTAGCCGCTTAATTCCAATAGTTTCGCTATTGACACTTTTAGAGGAGATTTTCTCGATAGGGGGTAGTCTAGGCTACGCTGGAGTTTTGATAGTAACGTTACTCATAAGCCTAATCGTCTTTGTACCGATCCCTTATATTCCAGTTTTGGTTATCGCGCTGCTGAGCGGTAGATTCGATCCGAACCTGCTGGCATTAGCTTCTGCTATCGGCGTGACCTTGGGGCGAACGACAATTTTTTTAGCTAGCTATCACGGGAGGAGCCTTATCAAAAAGAAAACATTAACTCGGATGACCCCATTGCAATTATTGTTAACAAGATATGGTTCACTAGGATCATTTGTTGCAGCATTGACTCCTTTTCCGCCTGATGATATTTTTATCATACTCCTTGGTATCTCCAAATTTGATCCATGGAAATTTGTTGTAACAACTTTCTTTGGAAAGCTCATAGTCAATTTAGTAGTAGTATGGATACTCTTACTTTGGGGAAGACCACTGGCCCTACAAATACTAAACAGAACCTCCGATCCTGTGTACTTGGCCATATTCACAATTGTTAGCGTATCACTAGTAGGTTGCCTCCTTTATTTGGTGACAAAGCTTGATTGGGGTTCAATAATTAGTAAGCGGTTCCCATGGACTGTAAGCGGTCATAGCATCGATGACAACGAGTCAGGTGGGGAGTCAAAAATTTGATTCAGACGGATTAGCTGACTTGTATATTCATAAATATCACCCAAAGTCACTACTAATCAAATACGCCTCAATTTACTTCAGAAGAGGCTTTATTTGAGACGGGATGACCTGTGAAGATGGGGTAGGATAAGATAAACGTCAGTAAGGCGAATGCTAAGGAGAGGACACCTACTCCAGTATGAATAGCAACTATGATCGGCTGTAGCTCTGAAAGTACCACTAGCATTCCAATCACAATTTGAATTGAGACTGCTACGGCGGTAGCCGTAGCAGTCCTTCTAGCCTTGACAAATCTTTTAATTGCGTAGCAGGCTGTAACATAAACAGAGACAGCAGTGATCAAGGCGATAATCCTGTGAATGTATTCGGTGAAGTACTCTCCTTCTGGTGACAAACTGAAGCTAGTCGGGCACAACGGCCAATCTGAACACAAAAGTCCTTGACCACGAGCGCTGAGAAACGCCCCAATAATAATAACCGTAAAGACCAGACCAAGTGAAACAAATGAAAGGGGTCGAAATACCCTTTGTCCTTTAATTCTTTGCTTACCTGTGTAACACATAATCTAATTCCTTATAACTGGTAATATAATCTTGAACAGAATCTTCACCTTGTGTATGGTGAAATTGAACCCCTGTTTAAATACAGCGAAACAACGTAGTACAATGCAAACATAAAGAATATGAATCAATCAGGACTCTGGATATTTGCAGAAATCACACCTCTGCTGGCAAAATGTATAGCTTGCGCACACACAG
>Ga0105091_10000605_pt1 | contig 15169 bp, 15 predicted proteins | sample PPLLak1March2015_FD_87022 | JGI IMG/M metagenome (GOLD analysis project Ga0105091, IMG submission 87022) | Freshwater sediment microbial communities from Prairie Pothole Lake near Jamestown, North Dakota, USA - PPLs Lake P7 Core (1) Depth... | ecosystem: Environmental > Aquatic > Freshwater >... | reverse complement strand
GGGGCAGCCGCGAGGCGTGCTGGCTTGCCAGCACCCGCTCCACGCTTTCGACCAGATCCTGCGGTGTGAATGGTTTCGAGATGTAATCGTTGACGCGCGCCACGTGCAGCCCGAGCACGCGGTCGATGCTTTGCGCGCGGGCGGTCACCACCACCACCGGCACCTTGGCGAGGCTCTCCTCCGCCCGGATCCGGTGAAACACCTCCCAGCCGTCCATATCCGGCATCATCAGGTCCAGGAGGACCAGGTCGGGCTTCCAGGAACGCGCCTTCGCCAGACCCGCCTCTCCGCCAATGGCGCCTTCCACTTCGTATCCTTTCCGCCCGAGTATCAGGCGGATCAGATCGATGATTTCCTTTTCGTCGTCGATGCACAAAATTCGCGCAACGGCCATCCATCCTCCTGCGACGATCTCGGCGGCACATCGGCAGTGAACGGGCATAGTCTACCACCGCACCGTCAGAAAGCAAAGGATTCAGCCCGCTGTTTGCCGCCGTGAACCGTCCTGCCGGCTCCGCGGCGGGAATTCCGGCGAAAAAATTCCGATGTGCGAATCCGCTTCAGGTATAATCCTCGTATGTTCCACCCTCCGGCCTTTTTTCGAATCCCCTCGCGGAGCGCACAACCCTCCCCGCCCGCCGCGGGCAAGGCGGGTAAGGGGACTGGCGCACTTCCCCGCAAACATTTTTTCCCGCAAAACCGCCCGGCTTTTCTCCAACGTTCGGCGGCATTGACGCTCCTGGCGGTTTTATTTTCTTCCTGCGGCGCGGCGCCGGCCGCCACCCCGACTCCTGCCCAATCGGCCTCTCCGTTTGGGCCTTCGCCTTCGTCGTCGGCGACGTACACGCCGTCCGCCGCCCCATCTTCCACCTTCACCTCCACTCCCACGCCGGAGGCGTCCGCCGAGGGGCTTGCGATTGTCGAGTACCACCACACCACATACCGGTTCAGCGACGAAATCATGATGACAACCGATTGGTTCCGTTCGCAGCTGGATTGGCTGGAGGAAAACGGTTACCGCACTCTGAACGCCGAACAGCTGGCGGCCTTCCTCGACGGCGGCGGCGCCCCGGCAAAATCGGTCGTCCTGACCTTCGATATCGGCACCGCTCAACGCGGCGATTACCGCGATAACATCATCCCGGCTCTGAAACAGCACGGATTTAACGCGCTTTTCTTTGTCGTCACAAACGCCATCGCCGACGATTGCGGGGCCGAAAACAAAGTATGCTGGCAGGACCTGCGGGATTGGGCGGCCGAAGGCGTGATCTCCGTCGAGAGCCACGGCGTCAGTCATCCGGATTTCAGCACCATCACCACCGAGGAGCAGCGCTGGGATGCCCTTACCTCGCGCCAGATCATCGCGGATCAGACCGGGCGGGAACCGATCGGGTTTGCTTACCCGTATGATTCGTACACCGACGGGGCGCTGCGGGTGGTTGAATCCATCGGCTACCGGTTCGCCGTCGCCGGTAACACCCGCACCGACCGCGGCGTGCACCGCGCCGATCCCCGCCGTTACGATCTGCCGCGGATGTACCCGTATTCCAATCCCCAGATCTATCCGGCGGTCTACGCGGCCTACGGAAAAACCTTCGGCGAGTTGATCGCGGCATACAGTCCGGCGGCGCCCGGCGCCTCTCCGACCGCGGGGATCGGATCCACGACGACCGCCACGGCCGTCACGCCCGCCGTCAATGCCGGGAGCTACTTCTCCTCCTGCGCGAATATCGATCAGATCGCCGATCCGATCCAGCGCCTGTATGCCATGGAGCGGCTTTCGATCCCGCCGGACATCACCAAGGAAACCCTCGCCAAATTATCCGCCCCGATCCTCTCCAAGCCTTCGTGCAACGTGGCGCGCGGCAATTTCCCCCGCGGGATCGTGCTGCACGCCACCCGCGGCACGCTGCAGGCCACTCTCAACGAGTTTCAGCGGCCGCTCAACACCAGCGTCCATTACGTCATCGACCGCAACGGGCAAATCTACCAGATGGTGCCGGAGAGTCTCGGGGCGTTTCACGCTTCGTGCGGGGGAAGCCGGTCGGTCTGCCTTCCCTCCTGCCCGCTGTGCCAGCGTCCGGACGGCACCTTCCTCGAACCTTACCTGCAATCGATCGGGATAGAATTGGTCAACGACGGGCAGCTGGGGCATCCGGAAACGTACACCGGGGCGATTTTCGAAGACTACCTTATGGCGTTTGGATACCGGTATTGGGAGGATTTCCCGCCGGCGCAGCTGCAGGCGCTGGTCCTCCTGGCGAATGACATCCGCGCGCGCTATGGAATTACGCTCGAGCTCGTGGTCGGCCATTACCGGATTAATTACAAAACCGATCCCGGCCCCGCGCTGAACATCTCCTGGTACCGGGTCGGCAACCCCGCCCGCGAACCGATTTTCTCCGAATAATTAAAACCCTAACACAAAGACGCTAAGGCGCAAGGAAAACCATGATCTTACGATCGGTTTTCTTTGCGCCTCAGCGCCTCTGCGCCTCTGCGTCTTTGCGCCTTTGCGTTGATGAATTTGAATTTTTTTTACGCCGGATCGATTTCCCGGATCAACTGAAACGCCTCGGCCGCCTGAACCCCCACGGTGCTTCCGCGCAGACGCGCCAGGGATTCGACCGCGAGCAGCGAGCGGGGATGGGGAAATTCTTTCAGCTGGCTGCGGTAAGCCGCCATGGCCTGCTTCTTTTTATCCAGGAACGGGGAGATGTCGATGAAGACCGAGGGCAGAAAGGCGTCCTCCGCCACCGGCGCGGACCATTCCGTTTCGGAAAGAGTCTCATAACTCAGGACTTTCAGCACGGGGGATTTCCCGATCGGGCGCGCCGCGACCAGCGCCGCGCTGAACACCGAGCGGTGATCCGAATGGAGATCGCCGCGGTGGGGGATGTAAGCCGCCGCCGGTTGAAGCGAATGGAACAGGGCGGAAATGGCGTCCGCCAGTTCATAGGCCGGAACGAGATCCAGCTTGGGCGCCGGAAAATCCAGAAAATGCACCGCCGAAACTCCGAGCAGCGCATGCGCGGCTTCCAATTCCCGGCGCAGCGTTTTTACCTGATTCTCGTCGTACAGCTCCGGCGCGCCGCGGGTGACGACCACGACATCCACCCGGTCTCCGCGCGAGGCATGGCGCGCGATCACCCCGCCGCAGCCGAGGACTTCATCATCCGGATGGGTGGCAACGACAAGTATGTTCATGTTTTTTTCCGGGGGAAGGATTTTTCGAGTTCGGCGATTCGCGCCTCCAGGGCTTGGACGCGGCCAGGCAGGGCGTATGGCTCGGCTTCGGGCGCGCACCCGAGCCGCGATCCGATCCGCAGCTTCGGGAATTCGCCGTCCGCGGTGTTGACCAATTCCACTTCCGTCAGCCACAGCAGGCCCTCCCCGGTCTGCACCAGAGGGCCTTTGGATTTATCGTTATGCACAATGCGTCCCATCACGCCGCGGAAGGGCAGATCCTTCTCCACCGCCGCGCGCCAGACGATCAGCTTGCGGCCTTCGAAGAACGTGAACGCTCCCGGATACGGGTGCGACGCGGCCCGGACGAGCGCCTGGATTTCAACGGCCGGCCTTTCCCAGCGAATGGCGCCGTCTTCCGGGCTCCGTTTCCCGTAATACGTGGCTTTGGATTCGTCCTGGGGCACGGCCTGCCATTCCCCGCGCTTAAGTTTCGGAAGCCAGCGGTCCAGGGCAATCGTCAGCGCCGCCTCGAGTTTCCGTTCGACGTCGGCGGAATAATCCGCGTCCGTCACCGGGAAAGGTTCCTGGACCAGGATCGGCCCCGCATCGGCGCGCTCGGTCATTTTAAAGAACGTCGACGCGCCGCTGCGCCCTTCGAACGCCATCCAGGCCACCGGCGCCCTCCCGCGCCCCTCGGGCAGGCAGGTGGGATGAAATCCGACGCACCCCAGGCGGGGGATGGAGAGCAGCTCTTTCTTAACCATCTGCGAGAGGCCGACAATGAAGAAGGCATCCGGCACCCAGCGGCGGACCTGCTCCACAATCGCGGGGGCGTTTAAATCGGCGAATTCCGCGTATGGGATCCCGGCTTCCCGCGCGAGCGCATCCATCCGGGTGTAGCCGCTGACGTTCGCGGATTGCGCGGCGGCAAGTCCGAGCACTCCGGCCACGCGCATCCGGTGGCGGATGAGCGCCTGCAGCGTGAGGTATGAGCTATGGACGCTGCCGGCGAGGACGATCACCGGTTCCTGGGTTTCCGGCATGGGAAATGATTATTCCTTTTGGTCTTTCGGATCCCTGAGAAATTTTTCTTCCCCGACGATCATCACCGCGATTGTACGCCAGATGATCCACAAATCAAGCCGGAGCGAGCATTCGTCCACGTACCGGGCGTCGTACACCCATCGTTCCGGCCAGGAGAGATAAATGTTGCCGTGCACCTGCGCCAGCCCGGACATCCCGGGCTTCGCCAGCAGCCGCTTCCGTCCGTGGGCGTTGTATTCCGCCAGTTGGCGGGGCAATGCCGGCCGCGGACCGACCCACGACATCTGTCCGGCCAGGACGTTGAATACCTGCGCCAGCTCATCCAGTTTGTAACGCCGCAGGAAGGCGCCGACGCGGGTCAGTTCAGGGTCGCCGGGGTGAATCTCATGATCCGGCGTCCGGGGAGCATGGGTCATTGTGCGGAACTTGAAGGCGCGGAATATTTTCCCGTGCATCCCCAGCCGGTCCTGGACATATAGGATCGGCCCGCGGGATTCCAGCCGGATGGCGAGGGCCATGATCAGGAAAAACGGCGCGAGGACGATAAGCGCCAGGATCGAAAGCAATAGATCCAGTAGCCGCTTCCCGTACCGCCGGTAAAATCCGCGGGGCAATTCGGGAGCCGGCTTCATGGGGACCGTCCGTGGGGATTTGGATTGCGGCCGGGCGGGTTCATGGCTTCCGGCGGCTCGCTTTTTTCGGTTGCTTCGGTTGCCGGGTTTTTGGCGCTTGCTCGCTTCGATAGCTTTTCAGGGCTTCCAGGGCTTTTTTCCGCTGGCCGGAGGGGACGAGGATTTGAACCGCCCCCAAACCATCGACGGTCAAACCGATCACATACCCGGCGCCCTCTTGTGAAATCTCGCAATCGATCCCCTGCGCGCGCAGGTAACTTTTCAGAATCTCCCCTTCCTGCCTGCCGCAAACGGTGTCCACAACTTCAAAATGATCTGCCATGGTGTCTCCGAGTTATACCGTAAACGGATTAGTAGGGTGGATTGAAGCATAAGCCATCGTGTGTGGTGTGCCCCATTCACTATTCCTTCAACCTATCCCGGAATTCGCTCAGACGGTCAGGTATCCGGTCAGCGAAAGCACCGCCCGGCCGGAAATCCGCACCCGGCCCGTGTCCGGCAGATCTTCGCAGAACAGTTCGCCGCCCCGCCTGGAAACCTGGCGGGCATGGAGTTTCGTCTTCCCGAGGCGTCCGGCCCAATACGGTATCAGCGCGCAATGCGCCGAACCCGTCACCGGATCCTCCGGGATGCCGACGGACGGGGCAAAAAAGCGCGAGACGAAATCCTCCCCCTCCCCCGGGGCGCTGACCGACAGCTGATACGGGTGCAAGGCCGCCAATTTGGCCATATCGGGAGCCATGGAACGGATCACGCCGGCCGATTCGAAGATCGCATATAAATGCCGATCCTCGCGCGTGTTCCAGACTTCCGCCGCTCGGGCGCCCAGCGCCTGCTCCAGCCCCGCCGGCGGATCGCAGCGCTGCGGTTTGTAACGCGGAAAATCCATCACCTGAAGCTCCCCCTTGCGCGCCACATTCAGCTCTCCGCTCCTGGTGTGGAAGCGGACGGACTTCTTCGCTGGCTGCAGGAGCCGTAAAATGACATAGGCCGTCGCCAGGGTGGCGTGCCCGCACAGCGGCACTTCCTCGAAGGGCGTGAACCAGCGCAGGTGATACGCGGACCCATCCGGGATGAAGAATGCCGTCTCCGAAAGGTTGTTTTCCATCGCCAGGTTTTGCATCACCGCGTCGGCGAGCCACCGGCGCAACGGGACGACTCCCGCCGGATTGCCGCGGAAGACGGTATCGGTGAACGCATCGACCCGGAACATGCGCAAACGCATAAATTCATCCTCCCGCATTAATGGAACGAATTCAGAAATGATACCGCAAACCAACTGGAACAGGCGGGGTAGGAGATCCTAAGGGTCCTGGGTCCAATCGCGGCGGGCGATTATGGTGAAAACCGGACCCTTAGGGTTGGTGGATTCGGGGGATGAACCGCGGCACGCGATCCATGTACCCGCGGTAACCCGGGATCCGCCGCAGCAGATCCCATTCCTCGAACCGGGTCTGGAGCAGAGCCCACACCAATCCCAGTCCGCACGCCAGCGCCATGGAGGCGCTCGGCCGGACAAGCAGGATGCCGAGGAATTCAAGGATCGTTCCGGAGTGGATCGGATGCCGGATGCGGGCATAGATGCCGGTCTCGGCCAGGGCATCCCGCGCGGTTGGCGCCGCGGCCCGCATGCGGATCGTCCAAAGCGCGATCACGATCACCGCCGCACCGGCCGCGATTAAAAGCCATCCCACGACAACGGTTGCGGCGCCGGGAGAAAAAAGAGGAGCGGATTTTGAAACCGCAGCGAGCGCAAACCCCAGTCCCCACACCGGAATGCCGAATATGTCGCGCAATAGCACCGTCACCGCCGATCCCGCACGCTCACCAAGTTTCCTGGAAAAGAAGGACGTAAATACACTGGTCAGGTTGCACGCAAAACCGATAAGCAACAGGAGCAAAAAGAGCCACGGCATCTCGTTCCTTCCGCTTGCGGAATTCCTCTCGGCTGGAATCGTCTATTGCGGATCGCTCAAGACGATATCAACTGTCGTCGCGCAAACCGTCAGCAGGGAATTGCGCACGATACAAACAATACATTAGCCGCCGGGGGATTTGCATCATTTCCACGGAAATTTCCACGACCGGAACGCATTTGAAGGCATATCGATATTCCCCGAGGGCGGTAATAACTTCTACCGGTTTGTCAACGGATCCGGGCTGACCGGCCGGGACGCCGCAGGATGCCGAGAGAATTGCCAACGCGCCGATGAATGGAAGAATCATCCTTATTGGGGCGTGATGCATTCTGATTACCGGCTTTCCACAAATTGGCCTGTCCTCTTTCTCTTCTCCCGAAAATGGCGGGAAGAGAATTTGGATTTTTTTACAATTTTCTATGTATCCTGCACCATTCTGTCGGATTCCCAAGAAAATAAACCGAAACCGTACTCTTCCTTGCGGGATGCAGTTTTTCCTATTGAGAACTTATAAAGACGATATCCTCAAAGAGGTATATGGTTCTTATCCATGGGTATCGAAAGGTGAACTTAGTCGCCCCGGGTTTCGCCGGAGGAAATAGAAACCAGCCGTTGCAGGCTTTTGTATTTTTGGATGTTTTCAAATCGCTATTGGTGCACCCCCCGAATGATGTGAAGGCGTACGTATTCTGGATATTGTCGGTTAAGGCAATTCTTCGATCATTCCCGGGGATCACAATCGACACGTCACCCTCAAAGTTCGGCGGTGGCACGACCGCGTAATACATATCAAATTCCATCCGCCCATCCTGATATATCGCCACATTCATCAAACAGACCGTCAAAGAGGCGGGATATACCATCCCCCTATCCCTGACACCAAAGTAAAGATAATGGCATTTGTTTTTCATCGGGTAATTCCCCGGCGCATTGTATACCGGCGTGGGGGTAAGCGTGATCGTGGACGTTGGCGTTTCGGTCGGCGTCAGGGTGTTGGTGGGCGTCGGCGTATCGGTGGATGTCCAGGTGGCGGTAAACGTAGAGGTGGCGGTGGGTGTCGGCGTCAGGGTCGGCGGCGCGATCATCGAACAACCGCTGCCAATAGCAAGGAATAAACAAGACCCAATCAATTCGATGTGCCGGAGGGATTTTCCAGGGAAAATCGAGGACTCTATCATGGCATATCCCTTTCCCCATTATTGAATTGATTTTTATGAATGCGGATGAACATGAGTATACATCAAAATTTTTATAATTACCTCGATCCCGTACGCACCAGGATACTGTTCGCGATTCTCAGAAATTTTCTCTTGGCAGGGTGTTGAAAAAGGGAAAAAACAAATGTCATTGCGAGAAACCGGAGGGAGCGAAGCAATCTCTCCCTTCGGAATAATAGGGAGATTGCTTCGTCGCTTCGCTCCTCGCAATGACATCCTTTTTCAACAACCTGTTGGCAAACTTCAGTAAATTCCCGCAAACCCTGTCAACTGTTTTTTCGTCGCTAGCGCATCTCAAATACCAGCCGCCACGAACCGGCGAAGGCGGCACTGGTGCCGCCCCCGGCGACCGCCGTCGCTCCCGGGCAGGTCGGCACGGAGACGTCGCGCACCACCGTCAATCCGTCACCGATGGTGATCTGATACGCCTTTCCCGGCTCGATCCCGTAGTCGGCGTACCCCGGGCTGAGCTCCGGTTTCATCCCGGTCACGAACGTCGAACCGCCCCCCTCCCAGAGGATCCGGATCACCACCCCGGCCACGCCCTTGCCGCCCGGCGTGCGGACGAGCACCTGAACGAGCGGTTGCGTGATCAGCGGGTTGCAGACTTGTTCGCGCGAAACGAGAACGTATCCCGGGAGCGTGGTGGCGGTTGAAAATTGGGTCGGCTTGAGGGTGGCGGTCGGCATAGGCGGGACCGTCAGCGCCAGCGTCGGATTTTCGGTTGGTGTCGCCCGGGCGGTCGGAGGGATGCCGGAAGTAACGGTGAAGGCAAACGAAGGCATTGGGGTCTGTTCCGCCAGCGCGACCGAGAGCCGCGCCAGCCCGCGCGCCGCGTCCTCCGATCCGCGCGCCGCCACCACCTGCTGGGCCAGCGAACTCAACACCGCGGGATCCAGTTCGGGGAACAGCTCCAGGCGCGTCCGGGCCCGGTCCAGATTGCCGTTGGCCTGATACGCGGTGGCGATCAGCAGGATGTATTCGCCGCGGTAGACCGGCTGCAGAGAGGCCGGTTCCGCCCCGCGGAAATCCGCCGGCTGCAGGACCCACGCGTACCCCACGCCGAGCGCCAGCCCGAGGATCAACCCGACCGGAAGCCAGATCCACTCCAGATGCTTTCTCATCGCGCCGCCGTGGGAAGGGTGGAGAAGCGTTCCAGATCGCGGGCCAGATCGTACAGGCGGGTGCAATCCTGCTCCGGGAAGCCCGCCGCCTGGTAGGCGTCCGCGATCCGGCGCACTAGTCCCGTCAGATCCGCCTGTCCCAGGCGTGAAAGCCGGACTGCCGCCTCGCCGAGATCATGATCGGCGGCATAGGTCTCGGCCACCATCAGCACGTAATCCGCCTGGTACTCGGCCCGCAGTTGATCCGGTGAAATCTCGTTATACGTCACCGGGCTTACCGACCAGCCGTACCACGCCCCGGCGAGGACGCCGATCACCGTCCCGGCCAAGAGCAGGACGAACCGTTTCATGTCGCCTCACAAAAAACAAACCGGGACGCTGCGCACGGATTACCGAATGCAACGCCCCGGAACGAGAAAAGGATCACAGGCACTCCCATCCAGTGCCGAAGGAGGGAATTGAACCCTCACCCCGCCGAGCGGGACACGATTTTGAGTCGTGCGCGTATGCCAGTTCCGCCACTCCGGCAATCCCGTCCGAGTATAGTCGAGCGCCCGAATCCGGTCAATACAAGCCATGCCCGCCGCCTGTTTCGCGGGCGATTCCGACGGGACCTCGGACCCGGCCGGTCCCTCGCGAAGTCCTAATCCGGTCTCCATCTGAAATTCACAACTATCGGATATATTTTTTACAAGTAGCCGGTATTTTATGGTGGAAAAATGGATAAGAATAAATCCAACTGGTGGATCGATCTCGCCCTTTCCGGGTTGTTCTGGATTTCCTTCTTCCCGGATCTCACGGGGTTGGCGCTTCACGAGTGGCTGGGGATTGCCGCGATCGCCCTCGCGGTCTGGCATCTGATCGTGCATTGGAAATGGGTGGAAACCGTCACGCTGCGCTTCTTTTCGCGGGCGCCCGCTCAAGCCCGGATCCATTATCTGGCCGATCTGGGTGTGATGCTGGGATTCCTTATGATCCTCATTACCGGGTTGTTGATCTCCACCTGGCTGGATCTTCCGCTGTACGATTTTGCCGCCTGGACTCACATCCATCTGATGGTCTCCGTCTTCACCCTGGCGATGGTCGTCCTTAAACTGATTCTCCACTGGCGCTGGATCGCCTGTGCCGTCCGGCGATATGCATTCGAGCCGGTATTCGGCCGGACCGCCGCCGGCGAGGCGCCGCGCGCGGCAAGTTCCGTCAGCCGGAGGGATTTTCTGAAGGTGTCGGGGGTGCTGGGAGCGGCGACTGTCATCACCGTGCACGGGTTGTTCGATAATCCGCTGGAAGCACAATCCCAATCCGTAATACCGGAGACGGTGGATGCAAAAGATCCTCAGCCGGCGGCCACCACAGCCGTGTCAACCATCCCGGCGGGCGGGGAACCGGCCTCTGCCGCCGCGACGTCGACTCAGACGGCGCCCGACCCGACGGGCGAGCCGGCGGCCGCCTGCATCGTCCTCTGCCCCAACGGATGCTCGTACCCCGGCCGCTGCCGCAAGTATGTGGACCGGAACGAAAATAATTTGTGCGATAACGGGGAGTGCCTGTAGCCCGGCGCGGTTAATAATTTTTCAATATACCTTAGCTCACTTATTGGGTAACCTTCGCCAAGAGGATTGCGGATATTTAAAGGTTGTTGAAAAAGGCATCAAAGGTGGGCGCGTAGCGGTTTTTGCGTATCGAGACCACCGGTAATTTGGCGCGGTCTCGATACGCCCGCAAAACGCGCGGGCTACTCGACCGACTTTTTCAACACGCGTAATTGTCGAAATCACGCCGGAATTATTCTTTCACCCAGTACTCGTACCGGTATTGCTCGCGAAACCCCAGTCCATCGTACATCGCCATCGCCCCCGGATTATCCGCCATCACCTGCAGGAAGGCCGTCTCCGCGGATTGGCGCCTGCCCCAATCCATGATCCCGGCCATGATCTGCCGGCCCAATCCGCGGCGCCGGTAGACCTTGTCGACCACGATATCAAAAATGGACAGGTACCCGAGCCGGATCACGCCCAAGCCGCAGCCGATGATGTTTCCGCCGCGGCGGATGGATGCAAATATCCGCGGCGGGTGGATAAGCCGGGTCAGCGCGCGGACGGTCGGATGATGGCGCGGATCGTACGCGTTCAGCGCGCACAGCGCCGATACCCATTCATCGGAATACGCATCCTCCAGCACGACATCCGACCCGGGTGCGCCGGGCGCGGCTCCGAGGGAAACCGTCCGTATTCCCGTTTCGGCCTCCGGCCGGTAGCCGTCGCCGGAAAGGATCCGGTCCAGCTCGCGCGGCTCGCTCGCCGCCGTCAGCTTGAAAACCGTCCGTTGGCCGCGTTCGCGGTACATCGCCTCGCAGCGGCGGATCTTATCCATGACATCCAAGTGGGCGGGGTACAAGGGAACGATCGAATTCGAGCGGCGCGAGAATCCGTCCGCGAAGCGGATAACCCAGCCGTCATACAGCGCAGTCTCGAAAGCCGGCCAGGCGTCCAGCGAGATCTCCTCCAGCAGGCGGATCATCCCGGCCGGAACCGGCTCCCCCGGCCGGATTGTTTTCCGATCGCTCATTTCCAAGGCACCTGCGGCGAACGGTAGAAGTTGATGCCCCACGCGGCGAGCCGCGGTCCGTGCTCCGCCAGGCGCAGCCGGTATTCACTCCACTCGCGCCCGGCCGCGCTCGACCAGCCGATTTCGGCCACGCCGATCAGCCGCGGGAAAACCATGTATTCGATGTCCGCCCGGGTGCGGATCCTTTCCGTCCAGAGCGGGGCTTCCACGCCGAGGACCTGGCCTTCCGACACCCCTTCGAGCTGGGTTGCCGGATCCCAGGAATAGGATTCCTGCACTTCGACGTACCCGGCCCAGTACAATCCGGGTTCGGTCGACGGGTTGTATTTCATGTCCAAGTAAACCCGGGAGGCCGGAGACATGATCATCTTGGCGCCCTTACGCGCCGCTTCGACCGCCAGCGGGCCGTTCCAATATTGGACGAGCGTCAGCGGCAGCAGGTCGATCCGGCCGATCTCGTCCCAGCCGATCATCCGCTTGCCGTATTTGTGGACGGTCGATTGCGCCTTCTGCACGAAGGCGTTGTAGTCGCCGGCGCCAAGCGTCTGGACTTCGTCCCCGCCGATGTGCAGGTACGGCCCCGGAGTGATCGCCGCCAACTCGCGGATTACATCGTCGATGAACCGGTAGGTGATTTCAGACCCCACGCACAGCGTGCTGAAGCCGACTTCGATCCCCGTGTGCGGGGCGCGCGCCACGCCGTCGCAATTAAGTTCCGCATAGGACGCCAGCGCCGCGTTGGTGTGGCCCGGCATGTCGATCTCCGGGATGACCGTGATGTACCGACTCTGGGCGTAGGCGACGATCTCGGAATACTGCTCCTGGGTATAAAAGCCGCCCGGATCGCCGCCGACCGAGGTTGCCCCTCCGATGGTCGTGAGAAGGGGCCAGGATTTGATCTCGATCCGCCAGCCCTGATCGTCCGAAAGGTGCAGGTGGAACCGGTTCAGCTTGTAATACGCCATCTCATCGATGTAGGCTTTCACGTCCGCCACGCCGAAGAAGTGGCGCGCCACATCCAGCATCGCCCCGCGCCAGGAGAAGCGCGGCTGGTCCCGGATCACCCCTGCCGGAACGACCCACGGCCCGGGCTGGGGCGCGGGCTGCTCGATCGCCGCCGGCAGCAGCTGGCGCAGCGTCTGGATTCCGCGGAACAGACCGGCCGGCATGTAGGCCACCAGCGCGATCAGATCCGGAGTGACGGCCAGGGTGTAGCCCTCCTCGCCGAGCGCCGGGTCGCCGCCCTCCATGGTGATGTAGATGTTCCCCGCCCCGGGCGCGCCGGCGGCCGGGATCACCGCCAAGTCGAACCCGGTCGCGGGTTTCAGTTTCTCCGCCAGGTACCGCCCGATGGCGGCGATCTCCTCATTGCCGGCTTGAACATGGATCCCCGCCGAGGCGGTGAGCGAGAAACCGCCCGGCGCGGGCTGTACGGATTGGGGTTTGGGAATTAGATAGTTCATCGTCGGAGGAGCCTCCGGTGTGGCGCTGGGTGTGACCGGCATGGTCGGAGTATCGCCGCCGGATGGAGATGCAGGTCCGCAGGAGAAAAGAAGGGATCCGCCGATCAGGAAAAGAAAAGCAAGTTTCAGCCTGCTGCAGGCCCCTGAATGTGATCGCATTAGTATTTCCTCTTATTGGATAAACCCATGAAAGGCCGCAGCCGGGCCGTGAAAAATATTATTCCGGAAGCAGCCCGTCTCCGAGCGGCCCGAGCAGCATTCCCCCGTCCAATCCCAGTTCCCAGACCATCGCGCCGCCCAGGCCCTTTTCGCGGATGTAGCGCACCTTCCACTCGATCGATTCGGCATCCTCATAGGAGATGAACACGCCGGTTTCCATATCGTGCAGCCACGGGACCTTCGCATCATCCTCCCAATACCGCTGGAAGGTCTTCAGCGGGCCCTGGACGATATCCGAATAACTCATAAATCCCGGTTCGTCCTGCCCCATCGCGGGGCCTTGCGCAATCTGGAAGAGCCCGTTCCCGCCGGCCCCCCGCCAGGAACGGCCGTAAAATGGAATCCCTAAAACGATCTTATCCGCCGGAACCCCGGCCGCAAGGTAAGCCCGGACCGCGGCGTCCCCGTTGAAGGATTCGCGCGATGCCGCATTCGGATCCCGCGGCGAGCCATACAGCGGGGAGAGCAGGCCGGTCATCGATTCGGATGCGACGTGGAAATCGTACGCCATGATATTGATCCAATCCAAAGACTGCGCCATTTTCTCAAGCTCGAAATGGCTGATCGTGTCCGGCGCGGCGGGGCCGGCGATGGTCAGCAGGTACTCCCGGCCGGTCGCCTCCCGCAGGGTATTCATCTGATTCCGGAACTCCTCCGCCAGCAGGGTGTAATTCTCCATGTCCTCGGGGCGCCCGGGATACATCCCCCCCGCGACCGGATACTCCCAATCCAGATCCACCCCGTCGAAGGCATCCCCGTATTGAACCAGATAGAGATCGATGCAGGATTTGGCGAACCGCATCCGGGAGGATTCGGAGAGTGCCACATCCGAGAAATGCTCGGACCATGTCCAGCCGCCGACGGAGATCAGCACCTTCAGCGCGGGATACTTTTCCTTTAATAGTGTCAGCTGGTGGAAGTTCCCCCGCAAACCTTCGATGGGATCGGTCTGGGCGCTTACGCTCCGGTTGCCGCCGAAGAAGCGGATCGTGTCCGCGTCGATATCCCCGTTCACGCACTCGCCTTCGGGGCTGATGTTGGAAAAGGCGTAATTGAGGTGGGTGAGTTTTTCCCCCTCAAGCTGCGCGAGGAACACGGAGCGGTTGTAGACGTTCCAGGAGGCGTAATACCCGATAAGCCGGTAGGGAGCATCCACAGGGACCTCGGTGATCTCGGGGGTATCCGCTTGCGTATCGGCAGCTGCGCGCGTGGACGCGGGCGCCGTTTCGAATTCCAGGTTTCCGCACCCGGCGGCGGAGAGCGCGACCAGCATCGCCAGGATCAGGCACCCTCCAGCGCCGGGGCCGATTTTTCTGCCATTGGAAGCGCTTCCATTTCCGATCGGCTGAAGGAATTCGGATTCTTGTACAGGGATTGGGTGATCGAATTTAGGCCTCATGTTTTTTCATCCGCTGGTATTGTACACGATGTTACCGTCCACATTTGCGCATGGGAAATAAAATTCCTCAAGTTCGTACGAGATGGATGATCCTCACCCCGGTTTCGTGCGGATATTCACGCCTGCCGCGGCAATATTCCGATTTAGCGTGCTATAATTTTTCTCCTACTCCTGTCATTCGGGGGAGAACCAACGCGTTCGCATGAAAGGATATCTCCTTGGGCAGCGATCTCCGTTCAACCGTCAAACCCTTGCATCTCCCTCCCCTGGAAGAAGAATTCGTACCCGCCGCGCTGTACAACCGCGCATTCCGCAAGCAGGCCCAATCCGGCGGCGTTCCGCTGATTCTGGGCGTGGAACGCGAACACGGCCGGGCCCTCCGCTACGAAACCCGC
>Ga0105091_10000604_pt1 | contig 15173 bp, 10 predicted proteins | sample PPLLak1March2015_FD_87022 | JGI IMG/M metagenome (GOLD analysis project Ga0105091, IMG submission 87022) | Freshwater sediment microbial communities from Prairie Pothole Lake near Jamestown, North Dakota, USA - PPLs Lake P7 Core (1) Depth... | ecosystem: Environmental > Aquatic > Freshwater >... | reverse complement strand
GGCGATAGTTGGAATAATTGTGATTTCAAGAAGCTGCGAAAGCCGGTCAATATCAAAAACAATGCCTCTCTGGGCCGCAACATCGCTCATATTAAAGGCAGCGATTATGGGAATCCCCAGTTCCATCATCTGGGTTGTCATATATAAATTGCGTTCGAGATTTGAGGCATCGATGACGTTGAGAACGACATCGGGTTTGCGGTCTATGATGAAATTCCTGGCAACAAGCTCTTCGGCGGAAAAAGCTGTTAAACTGTAAGCGCCGGGCAAATCAACAAAAGCAATGCGGAATTCCTTATAAATGCAGGTTCCCTGAAGAGTTTCGATGGTCGTGCCGGGATAATTGGCAACATGGTGATTTGCCCCTGTCAGCATATTAAATATGCTGGTTTTGCCGCTGTTAGGATTGCCGGCAAGCGCTACCGTTATTTTTTTAAGTTTATTATCTGTCATTTATAATAATGTTAGCCATAACTAACATTTAAAACAAAAAATTTTTAAACTACATAACCATAATCTTATCTGCTATCCCCCTGCCGAGGGCCATTCTTGAATTTTTCACACTTATAACAAAGGGTCCTGATTTTCCATTTCGAATCATCCTGATTTTTGTCTTTGGCAATAGTCCCATCGCGGTAAGCCTGCCCCTCAGTTCTCTGCATCCATTAATACCGATTATCCCAACAGTTTGTCCTTCTTCGATTTGAGACAAGGTTTTGGCGACTGCAATTTTCATCAGTTAATCCTTTTGAGTTTTTGTGAACTCCCGCATTCGTGAGATTATTTTAGGTCCCAAAAGATGTTCCGCTTTACATGCCGCTTTTTGGGCTGTGTCCGAATCTACCTCGAGAACATCAACAAAAAAGGTTTTAATTATTTCATGTCTTTTGGCTACACGTCCGGCCTGAGTGATTCCTTTTTTTGTAAATGTTACTAAACCATAGGGCTTATAATTAACAAAACCCCTTTGAGCGAGCAGCTTCAAAGCGCCTGTAACAGAGGGCTTGGCGACACCGAGCAAAACAGCTATATCTTTACTGCGGGCCGTGCCGCAGGAATCAGCCACATTCAAAATGGCTTCAAGGTAATCTTCCTGTGAGGCGCTTAGAAAAGTATTATTCTGTTTAACCATAAATCCTAACGATATTACGATAGAATAGTTAGTTACGGCTAACTATTTTAATGCCTTGTTAAACTTTGTCAAAGATTTAATTAATTTTTAAGTATTTTGAACGTTGTTTTGGACGTAAAAAATCTTGTTGATAATGCTAAATGGTGTTACAATGTCTTTATCGGGGCGTGGCGCAGTTTGGCTAGCGCACTTGCATGGGGTGCAAGGGGTCGCAGGTTCAAGTCCTGTCGCCCCGATTTTTGGCTTTCGCCAAAAATAGAGCAGGTGAACAGAAGAGCAGTAGAGAGGTGATAATTGCAACTTCTTTATAAGCTTACCTCTTCAATTTTCAAGGAATAAACAATGGCCTTCATGTTTGAAAATCTTGAAGTCTATAAAAAATCCATAAATTTTGCTGATGCTATTATCCAGATTACTCTACAATTCCCCCGAAATTTTTATTTTCTCTTAGATCAGTTAAACAGAGCAGCTTTATCCATCAGTACAAATATCGCAGAAGGAAACGGACGATTTTCAAAAGCAGACCGTAAAAACTTTTTTATTATCGCTCGCGGATCAACCCATGAATGTGTTGCACTTCTTAAAATTAGCTTTCGAAGAGGATTGATAGATAAAGAAAAACACAACATGTTTTACAAAGATTTGGAAACTATGGCAAAAATGATTAGTGGTTTGATTAAAGGAATGGAAAGTCAAAACAAGTGACAAGTTGCTTCAACTGCTCACCTGCTCAACTTTCTCCTTACTAATATGGATTTTGGGCCGCAGCAAATCGGTAAGCTTTTAATCACGATTGGGCTTTTTGTTGCCCTGCTCGGGGCCGTATTTCTTTTATTGGGTCAGCTTGGATTATTTAAACTGCCCGGTGATTTGCAGTTCGGCTCAAAAAACTTGCGAGTGTTTATCCCGATTACAAGCTGTATCATCATTTCAATTGTGCTGACACTGATTTTGTGGCTGATTAATTACCTGCGAAGATAGCAGCGTTAAATTTTTTCAATGATTATTCACTAAGTAATAAATATCATCAAATAAGTAATTCCCTATATTGTTTTCCTCTCATGATTAGCTGAATATACGCAAACCATAGTTATTTCATCCCGAAAATGCATATTTGAAAAGTTGGCTCAAATTATTTTGAAAATTTTTTTGAGAGGGAATTAATATGAGAAAGATAATTTCATTGTTATTGATTTTCATTATCATATTTACAAGCTCGATTATTTGGCCGGCAAGAGCTGATGCTCGCGAATATAAAAAAACCCAAAAAGAATTATTGAAAAACAGCAGTGCCCTCCAAAATCAGGGAAAACAGATTTTTCGTTTCGATACTTTTGGAGATGAGGCATACTGGGGAGATACGCTGCGACTGCATGAGGCTATAGAAGGCAACGATTTTGGAGGGGTGGGTGAAGGTGTAAGCCCGAATACTGCTTTGGAAGCAGGATTAAAAGTAGATGTTGACGCATTACCGAAAAGCCTGATAAAGAAATTGAAAGCAGGCAACGTTGATCTTGATGATCCCGCCACGACATTAACTTTGCTTAAGCTGGATTCGGTTCTCGGGTTAAAAGGGATATTTGATAGAAGAGGAAATCTTACATCGATAGGTATAACCTGCGCTATATGTCATTCAACCGTAGACGATTCATTAACGCCTGGAATCGGGCATCGCCTGGACGGTTGGGCAAACCGCGACCTAAATATTGGAGCGATTATTTCGCTGGCTCCGAATCTCGAACCAATTGCAACACGCCTCCATACGGATGTACAAACTGTTAAATCAGTTTTGAGAGCCTGGGGACCGGGCAAATACGATGCAGAATTAAACATGGATGGCAAGGCATTCCAGCCGGATGGCAATTCGGCAGCCACTCTGCTTCCTGCGATATTCGGACTTGATGGAGTCAATCTCCATACTTATGGAGGCTGGGGAGCAATTCCTCACTGGAATGCTTATGTTGCAAATACCCAGATGCGAGGGATAGGAATTTTTTATGACCCCCGGCTGAACGATCCGGTAAAATATCCTCTGGCAGTTGAAACAAACGACTGGAACATACGAAACACGCCCGATTTGATCACTAGTAAGCTTCCTGCTCTGCATTTTTATCAACTATCTCTCCCTGTTCCAGTTGCGCCGGAAAGCAGTTTCGATAAAAATGCCGCAGCTCGCGGACAAGCTTTATTTAATGGTAAGGCTAATTGTGCCAGTTGTCATGTGCCGCCGATATTTACTGAATCGGGATGGAACATGCATTTACCTGAGGATATTGGAATAGATGATTTTCAGGCAAACAGGTATCCTGATGAAAGATACCGGACAACGCCGCTTAGAGGTTTGTTTACACATCAAGAAGGCGGATTTTATCACGATGGCAGATTTCCAACTTTGCTGGATGTTGTCAATCATTACAACAGCTTCTTTGGGCTTGGATTGACTGAACAGGAAAAGCAAGACCTTATAGAGTATTTAAAATCAATATAGATTATTTATTAAAAGACAATCGAAGCATATTGAGAGCAGCGAGTGCGGCTCGGGTGCGGATAAGTTCTCGGGTAAAGGAAAAGAGGCATTTTTTTGTCTGGCAGGTCTTGCCGTCAACGAGGCTGATATATACAAGACCGACTGGCTTTTCTTTTGTGCCGCCGGCGGGACCAGCGATACCCGTTATTGAAAGGGCATAATCAGTTTTAGCTTTTTTCCTTGCGCCTTTTGCCATTGCGCAGGCCACCTGCTCGCTTACAGCGCCATATTCTTCGATTAATTTTTTCGGAATACCCAGCAATTCCGTTTTGGCTTTATTGCTGTATGTGACCCAGCCGTAAGTGAAATATTCACTTGCGCCGGAGACATCGGTAATCATCTTTGCCAAAAGACCCCCTGTGCAGGATTCTGCAACCGCAACTGTCTTTTTATTTTTTGAAAACAGCCGCCCCACTGCATCCGGCAGGGTCTCTTCATCTAACCCAAAAACTAAATCGCCAAGCAGCTTTCGAATTAGTTTAATATCTTTTTTGGCCAACCACTCTGCCTGAATTTTCGTTTTTGCGGAGGCAACGACGTGTAGGGTAATAATACCTGTGCTTACAGTTATATTTATTAAAGGATTTCTGCCTCGCCGGAGAAGATTCCCGAGTTTTTCGGCAATGGCCGACTCACCGGCGCCGAAGCAGCGGATTTTTTTTACAAGAGTAAAACCGGTATCACCTTTTTTAATCAACACCGGCAGGATTGATTTTTCAAGCATCTCCTTCATTTCTATCGGGACACCGGGCATAGCAAAAAACATTTTATTTTTCTTTTTAGCAAATATACCGGGCGCCGTGCCGAAGGGATTATCAATTGGGGACGCGGTTTTGGGAATACATGCCTGAATGACATTTTTTTTGGGCATCGGCAGTCCCCTGATGGCAAAAAACTGCCTTATTTCACTCAATAAAGAATTATTAATCTGCAATTTTACACCAAGCAATTTTGCGAAGGCATGGCGTGTAAGGTCGTCATCGGTAGGCCCGAGGCCGCCGGTGGCGATTACAATATCCGCATCTTCGGCTCCGCGTTTTAATGAGCGGACGATTTCTTCGATATCATCGCCGACCGTGTAAACGCTGATGACGGGAATACCGATTGAAAGAAGCCGGCCGCAAATATAGGAGGCATTCGTATCGGTCGTGTGACCGTTTAGAAGCTCGTTACCAATACTGACTATACATGCCTTGCTCATAATAATTATGTATCTACTACAGCTTCCCCAGATTTATCTCCAACAAATGGAATTGTAATTGATAACCATTTATCATTTGTTGTTTCAAATGAGACATCCCATTCAATAGGATTCTTTTTGGATCTTCGACACCAAATCCGGTCAATTCCATTACTTCGAAAATGTCTGAAGGCAATTCACGGTTGAACCATTCCCTGTAAACTTCGGCCAACTTTGGCTTTACCCGATCAATAATCCATGGATATCTACTCACGAGATCAAGATTCCATTGACGATATTCAGGAAGTGGACCGGATTCGTCTCCTCTAAAAAAAATTGAAATCTCATTATTTGTTGGAGGAAATTTCCAGCCACATTCCCAATAAGATCTTTCCGGACGATTTGAAATATACATAAAAGTAAGCTCACCAAATGTCGGGTCAGACATCTTTAGAGGCTTATACATAAGTCGAATTGCACGGAATATATTTACTTTCTTTTGCATCTCTAATTTATGTTTTAAATTGTAATAATTGCCTTTATAACGCCATCTTTGTAATCGCTGACTAAATCGAATGCTTGTTTTGCCTGGTCGATTTTGAAACGATGGGTAATAAATGGTTCAATTTCCGCCCTGCCGGAGGATACAAGCTCGATTGCCTTCGATGTGCAGCGATTCTGCCTTCGGACATTGATAATCGTAATTTCTTTTCTTCTTATAAGGCCGATAGGAAAACTTATTCTTTCAAATTCCGGGATGCCGACCAGCATTAAAGTTCCCCCCGGCCGCAAGATATCGATGCACTGATCTATTGTTTCCTGCTTACCCGCGCATTCACAGGCGATGTCTACGCCTGAAGGTTCCATTTTGAGAATTTCTTTGACTACATCAGTTTTATCTGGGTTCCCTGACCAGCCTGCGCCCATTTTCTTTGCGAAGATGACTCGATCATCAACTTTATCTGTCATATAAACAGCGCCAGCATTATGAATCTTTGCGGCGACAAGGCAGCTTAGTCCAATAGGGCCTGAGCCGAAGATTGCAATCTTATCTCCTTTGGATAATCCAGATTGCTGAATTGTATATAAACCTATTGAAAACGGCTCACAAAGGGCGGCCATTTCGTGAGACAATCCGTTACCAGCAGGTAAACAGCAATCCTGCGGCATAACGATGTATTCACATAAGCATCCGGAAAGCTCGCCGGGGATACCAAGAAATTTTAAATTGAGGCATGTATTTTCACGTCCCATTTTGCATTGGAAACATTGATGACAGGATACAGCCGGTTCAACAGCAACGCAGTCACCGGGTTTTAAATTTTTAACTTTTTTGCCGGTGGCCTCTACCGTTGCTGAACATTCATGGCCTACAATATGGGGATACTGAGCTACTTTGGAGCCGATTTTACCATTAACATAATAATGGACATCGCTGCCGCAGACGCCAACTGCCTTGATTTTTAAAAGGACATCATTATCATTTTTTATTGATGGCTTCGGCACATCGGCAATTTCCATCTGCCTAATGCCGGTAAGCACGGCCGCATTCATATTTAATCTCCGGTGAATATTTTGCCGTGCTTATATCATAAATTTAAGCGGTTCGCCAGTGTTCGAGATTTTTTAATACAACCGAATTTTAAAATCATCAAAGTCGTTATTGTCGGCTGGCAAAGTTAGATTCTTAAATGAAGCGGCACTGCTTGCGTTCTTAATTTTTAGAGATTTAATAAATCCCGCTGAAATACCGAACGGCACACTTTCATTATCTGTCTGCGGATATTTCAGTGAAGCCGTCGAAATAGTTTCGGCGGCGATATTACTGTTAATAAAGGCATTCGGCTCGCCTTTGACACCTTTAATTGAAATATTTTTAAAAGAAGCAGGAACATTGATATCAGACGGCAGGTCTGCTAAACCATTAACATCGCTTTTTATCCCGGCAAAGCAAAGTGAATTTATCATTGCGCCGACAGAAATTGTGCCGACGTTGCCATCCGATATAATTTGTGAATCGGTTATATGATTTTTTACCTTCAGACTGCCCAGCGCCAGGACTTTGAGATTCGGTTCCTGGTCAAGACTCAATACCGCATCATTAATATTCGAAGCAGAAAGGGATTTAATTTTTGTGCAGTTCCAGGCTCCTGAAATTGTTCCGGCGGCTTTGACCGTTGTGATAGAAGGATAATTTTGAATCTCTAAATTCAGGTCACCTGCGATTCCCAGTTTCTTGTTACCCTTTGTAACAATAGCAATGATTGAAGGGGCATCGATTCGGCCGTCGAGCCATTCGATTGAAGAAATTGCTTTTAAAGGCATATCACTATTTATTGTCAGGTCGGCCGCCCTTCCAAAAACAAGTAATGAAGTGAGCTTTGGATTTGTTGAAGAACCAATGCTAATCGTATGGTCGGTTGAATTATTTACATCTTTGATAAGCAAATTTACTAGCGAACCTGCTATTGTAATATTGCCGCGGAGGTTTGCATTTTTAGCTTTGATTGATTTGACCGGGCCATTTGAATCTATATCGCCGATGCTTGTCTGCAGCTTGGATGAAATTGTCAGAACAGATTTTTCTGTCGTGCCAAAGAGATTAATCTGCTCAAAATTAACATCTCCAGCTATTTCACCGTAACCGCCGCCAGTCAAAGCAAATGTCACCGATACTCCGCAGGCATCAGGCGTTATAAATTTTGTATTACTTGTATTGCCTGGAAGATTGCCGAATTGCCATGGGACAACTGTTCCTTCAATTGTAAAGGTGAAAGAATTATTATCTACATCATTATTGTTAAAGAAAAAAGTCTCTTCAAAGCTACCTATAACATCGGTATTCAACCTGACAGTGAAAGAAGTTTCATCACCCGGGGCAAGTATAGAATCTGCCGGCTGAGTAATAATGAAATGATTCGGCTCAGCAAAAGGAACATCAAGGATAAGCGTTTCACTGCCATTATTGCGAATGGTGATTTTTTTGGTTGGGCCGGTTATCCTTACAGGGGCCGTGCCAATATTAACGACCTCGATTTGGCCGCTTATGATTTCGTTTACATCATCAAAAACTCTTAATTGAATGCCTTCAGGAACAATACTGCTGAATTTCCAAAGGTCATTTAGATTTCCATCGCTGCCGTATTCATCGTAACCATTTCCGCCGAACAGCCAAAGGTCATTTGTATCGGTGCAGGAAACGCTGTAACTGCGAGCTCCGGGGGTATTGTCAGAATCGGGGACACCTTGCGTGCCGTATGTGCCGGATTCGGAGATGGTATCTGAGCCCGCGACCCATTCCCAGACAGAGCCGTTATACTTCCATAAATCGTTTAATACACCGTAATCTTCGTTCTTATCAAAACCAGCTCCGCCAAAAACCCAAAGATAACCATAATTATCTCTCCATGCGGCAAACTCCTCACGGCAGCCCGGCTTGTTGTCGGCATTGGGTTGGCCTTTTGTTCCATATACACCCGCATAATGTCTTTCAACGAGATTGGAGCCATTAACCCAGGTCCAGTTTGTGCCGTCAAATTTCCATAAATCCCTCAAATATCCGCCTGACCCCCTGCTGTCATAACCTGCACCGCCATAGATCCAGAGATTTCCTTTGGTATCCATCCACATGACACTTCCATATCTTCCGCCCGGCATACTATCAGCACCTGCTATGTCTTTTGTGCCGTAAACACCTCTACGATTAATACTCTTTGATCCATTAATCCAAGTCCATTTGGAGCTGCTGTATTTCCATAAATCATTTAGAAAGCCAAATGAGCCGCTGCTGCCGTAACCATAGCCGCCAAAAAGCCAGAGTGTGCCGTTGCTGTCTACGCAAGTTGCGCTCCAGCCTCTTGCTCCGGGTGTATTGCTTGTTGCGGCCTGCCCCATTGTTCCATAAATGCCGTATTGCCAGACAGCATTGGAGCCAGCGACCCAGGTCCAATTTTTGCTGCTGAGATTAAACCGCCATAAATCATTTAAATAACCTGATGTTCCATTTGTATCATATCCGCTTCCGCCGAAAAGATAGAGATAGCCATCTGTTGCACCTGTGCCGGTCCATGAGACAGCATTCCATCTGGCACCGGGCATATTGGATGAATCGGAAGAGCCTTTTGTGCCGTATACACCAGTTTGGTAGGAAATATCTGTTACAGAATCCCAGCCCTTCTCGAGTATCCAGTCTGAGCCGTTAAATTTCCATAAGCCATTCAGCAGTCCTGCAGCTGTAGAGTTTCTGCCTCGGCCGTATCCGCCGAAAAACCAAAGATTTTTGTCGCTGTCGATCCAGGAAACACCAGCCTGCCGTCCGCCGGGCTGGCCAGAAGTGCCTGATGAATTATAATAATTTTCACCATCGACCCACGTCCATACGGGTTCCTGTGCCTGTGCAGCAGATGAAATTACAATTAAGATAGAAAACATCGATACGTATAAGCTGTTTTTCATAATTTTTTTACCCCCGGATGATTAAAAATAATATCACATCACTATAACAATTTCGGACAACGATGTCAAAAAAGATGAACCGTATTAAGCTATTCCAGAGTAATTTGAATGGATTAAGATTTGAAATTTGCAGTTAAACTGCTATATTTGTTTTGAATAATTTGCGCCCGTAGCTCAATTGGATAGAGTGTCGGGCTTCGAACCCGAAGGTTGCAGGTTCGACTCCTGCCGGGCGCAATAAAGATATAAGGATGCCGAAAAATGGATTTGCATGCCCAGGATAAAAAGGAGTTTATCAGGTTTGGATTTTTCTGCGCTTTTTTTTGCATTATATGGTGCGTATCTTATGCGGTTCGGTCCGCACCTGAGATGGTGGACACGGACTCCTTTTTCCGATTGAACCGTGTGCAGGACTTATACGAAGGCGGCGGATGGTATACGACAGTAAATTTACGCAGCAACGCTCCATACGGTGAGACGCTTCACTGGACGCGTCCTTTCGATATCCTGCTTGTTGCAGGGGCACTTCCGGGGACTATCTTTACTGATTTTAAAACAGCTCTTTACTGGTGGGGAGTAATAATTAGTCCTGTTTTATTAGTCGCTACTCTGCTGATACTGATATGGTCATCAAGGCCGCTTTTGAGCAAACAAGGACCCTATCTGCTTGGTATTCTGATTCTTTTCCAGACAGTGATAATTTCTTATTGTCAGCCCGGAAGATGCGACCAGCACAGCCTATCGATTTTTCTTTTTGCTGTGCTTTTTGGGTTCGGATTGCGTCTTGTTTCAGGTCCTGCCAGCCCATGGCTATGCTGTGCCGCAGGTGCTATTGGGGGTGCAGCGATTTGGACAGGGATGGATTTGATAACAATTGTCTTTGCGACAGCGGCTGTATTAGGTTTGTTCTGGATTTTTGAGAAAAGCGATTTTGCAGAAAAGAGCACCTATTACAGTATTTGCCTTTTTATTGCGACAGGGATTAGTTTATTGGCAGAGCGCCCATGGAACGATCTGGGTGCACAAGATTTTGACCGGCTGTCTATAGCACACTGGACTATGTGCGGCTTGCTTGCGGCTTTTTGGATTATTGCCGGTTTAGTAAACCGTTTTTCAGAAGTTTTTAATCGCCGAAGCGCACGTCTGATATTTGCAGGCGGCACAGCATGTTTGATGGTAATCTGTATATTCCTTTTATTTCCGAAAATAACTCATAGTGTTGCCTTAAGCTTTATACTTCCAAGTTTTTTTGGCGGACAGGTATCAGATGTTGACCCGCGTGTAATTAAGGTATGGTATGAAAGGGTAAGTGAGCTGCAGCATATGTTTACCACAGGGACTCCAATTGCTGTATCTGTTCAATTCGCTGGGACACTCGCGGCAAGTGCCGGTATTCTTGGCTACCTGCTTGTTAAAAAGAGCTCGCAGAATAAAAGGGGATGGGTATATGTATCGATTCTTCTGCTTATTTTCGCTGCTCTTTCGATTAACCGAATCAGATGGACAGGTTATGCTCAGCTTCTTCTTATGTTTCCTATGGCGGAAATGATGGACAGGACGTTAAAAAGAATTGAAGGACAGAAACGCGGCATAATAAGAGTTTTAAAAAATGTTTGCGTAGTGGCAGGATTTTCCGCTACGTTTTTTGTTCTTGGATTCGCGGCGGCTTTGTTTGCGGCCGGCAATACTGAAAATCAACAAGGAAAAAAAGTTTCATTACTGAAGATATGCCGGTATTTAAATGATGATGAAAAATGGCAAGGCAAACGATTGCGAATACTAACAAATACGAATTTCGGGCCCGAAATTCTTTACCGCACCAGACATGAAACGATTGGCTCGCCTAATCAGCGTAACTGGAAAGGAATACTCGATACTTACGATATTATGGAGGCGAACACCGATGATGCCGCAAAAGAATTATTAGAACAGCGCGGAATTAATTTAATTCTGCTGTGTTCAGATTCGCCGGAATTCGCTGATTATCGAAAAACTGAAGAAAATAAAGAATTCTGTCAGCGGCTCTTTTCTAATGAATTCCCAAAATGGATAACGAAAGTAGAATTGCCTGCGGAGTTGTCAGGTTCTTTTAAGTTATTCGAAGTCTCAAAAACAGTTGAATAATTTGAAAATCATTTTGCGGGTCTGCTGAGCGGGCGAAAACGGGTTTTTACGTGGTTTGCAATAGAGGCGGATTTGAGGGCCTCTTCATAGAAAATTTGCTGTGCCCTGATTTTTTTGCCGCGGGGCTCTATACGTTTATACTGGCCATTGGGCAAAAGCTGCCATGACTGGGTGTTATCCTCAAAAAATATTTCAAGCATTTTTATAATCCTTGCCTTTTGCTTGTTATCCAAAACCGGGAATAGAATCTCAAGGCGGCGGTCAAGATTTCTTTTCATCCAGTCAGCGCTGCTTAAATAAACTTCCTCATGGCCGCCGTTGCGGAAAAAATAAATCCTCGAATGCTCAAGATATTTATCGATAATTGAATGCACCTCAATATTGTCAGAAACGCCTTTAATTCCCGGGCGCAGGACACATATTCCGCGGATATTGAGCTTAACACGGACACCTGCCTGGCTTGCCCTGTAAAGTGCACGGCAAATCGCCGGGTCATGGAGGGCATTTAGCTTGGCTATGATTAATCCCCTTTCGCCCGGAGTTGATTTTTGAATCTCACGCTCAATGAGGTCGATGAATTTTTGTCTCATATTCGTAGGCGCGATAGTCAGCCTGTGCCAGCCGACAGTTTCCGATTGGCCGGTTAGAAGATTGAAAAAGGCCGCAACATCTGCGGTAATATCCGGCCTGCAGGTCATAAGACCAATATCGGAATATATTTTGGCGGTCCGGTCGTTGTAGTTGCCTGTAGAAAGATGGGCATATTGCCTGATTTTTCCCTGCTCTCTACGGATTATAAGCATTGCCTTTGCATGGGTCTTTAATCTTGCGATTCCGTAAATCACGTGACAGCCGGCATCCTCCAGTTCCAGTGCCCAGTTTACATTACGCGACTCGTCGAACCGGGCCTTAAGCTCCACAAGAACAGTGACCTCTTTGCCGTTTTTAGCGGCAGATGCAAGAGACTGGACAAGAGGCGATGTGCCGCTTGTCCTGTAAAGGGTTTGCTTGATGGCCATGACATTTGGGTCATTGGCGGCCTGGTCAACAAGCTTCATTACAGGCTCAAAAGTTTCATAAGGATGAAACAACAGAATATCTTTTTGCTGAATGCTGGCGAAGATATCATCCTCGCCATTGAGGTCGCGGGCAGGCTGCCCGGTCCAGTCCTGCGTTTTCATTTTTTCAGATGGAAGCAAATCGCATAATTGCATTATCGCCGAGGCGCCAACCAGACCATCAATTTCATAGACATCCTGACTGGAAAGCTGCAGGAATTTCGTGAGCCATCTTTTCGTTCGCGGCTCTGCATTTGCAGATATCTCCAGCCTGACAGCTGAACGCCTTCTGCGTTCACGAACTGCGCGGGCAATGGTGCTCAGCAAATCGGCAGCCTCATCTTCCTGTATGGAAACATCGGCATCTCTGGTAATACGGAAAAAAGCGGCTGATATTATTCTCGCATTGGTAAACAGAGCGTGAGCGTTTGCGGCTATTACCTCCTCAACAGGCGTTACATACATGTCCCCTTCTGTGGGTATATTAATGAACCTGTGATAAAGGGCTGGAACAGGGACAGCCACAATTTTTGTCCTGGACCTGCCTGCACTGACCGATAAAGCCAGATACAACTGCAATCCCGGCAGCAAAGGAGACGGATTCAATCCTTCAATGGCTATAGGCGTTAAAATCGGCAATATTTCATTATTGAAATGCTGGCGGAGATACGCTCTTTGCTCATCATTCCAATCGGCGCGGGTTAAAACATGAAAACCGCTGCTTGAAAGCTTGTTAAAAACTTCGCTGATGCCCGCAGACTGGCCGGAGATCATTTTATGGACGCGTTTGCTGATTAAATCAAGCTGTGCTTTTGCAGTCATGCCGCTTGAGTCCCGGGCCCTCGAATCATCGATATGCTGCTGCATAAGACCCGCGACACGAATCATAAAATACTCATCAAGGTTGGAGCTGACAATAGAGAGAAATTTCAATCTTTCGCCAAGAGGCAGGTCCTGACGCAGGCCTTCCTGCATGACACGGTCATTGAATTCGAGCCAGCTTGCCTCGCGATTTATCATCAGCTTCGGTGAATTTAAATCTTTTAGTCTTTTCATAATTACTCTCTCTCGAGACGAATCCGCAACCCGTAAATATCCTCGAACAAATCCCCCTGCATTGAAAGCATCCGCTCTTCGAGACTTACATCGGCTGAGGTCGAAATGATTATCTCAAGCTCTTCATCGGTTATCCTGAAGGTGATATTGCGAAGATGCTGAGCCCTGCCGGCATCGAGGGCATCCGCGACGCGCAGAATCGCAGCCATTTTATTTATCGTAAGACGTCTATCCCTGGGCAGCGCCATATATTCAACATGCGCTGGTTTGGGCCTGCTTCGCCTGTGGTAACGGGCTACATGCGCAATCAGTTGAATTTCCTCCTGTTTGAGGCCGGAGATTTCGGAATTAGCTATAAGATAAAAACTATGCTTGTGATATGCCCTGCCGGAAACGAACGTGCCTATTTCATGAAGCAGGGCCGCGACTTCAAGCAGAAGCTTTTGACGCTTGTTCATCGAATGCTCGGCAACAAGCGTATCGAACAGGCTCGCCGATATTTCCCGGACATGCCTGGCATGATTCAAATCCACACCGTATTTTTCGGCAATTGATATTGCTGAACGTGTTATATCGTTGTACGAGGAATCTTCGATTGAATCCGCGGATTGATAGGCAAGGTCAAGAAGGACTCCGTCACGCATAGAGACATTAGAAACAATAAATTTTTGTGCTCCGATCGCGTTTAGAAGCATCTGGTAGACCAATAAGGCAGGAACCAGTGTTTCGGCATCGCTGAAAGAAAGGCCGTAAATTCTGGAAATCTTATCAGCGGTCAAATGACGACATTTTTCTATTAATTTATCGACGTCTTTTTTTGAAACGCAATGCAGGCCTTTGATTTCGCAAGGTTTTCCGACCTGCCGGGCTGCCCATCTGGCATCACCGCCTACGGCATAAAATACTTTTATCTGGCGAAGGCGAAGCAATTTAGCCATTGAAGATATGATTCCGGCGGCCTGCTTGTGTATCATTTCAGCTGAGCGCTCAGCAGATACAGTGCTGGTAGATAAAATTTCCTGAAGACGGATTGAACCAATTGCCAGATTCTGAGATGCGGCAATCTGACCATTTCGAAGGACATTTATCTCGGTGCTCCCGCCGCCAACCTCAATAATTACAGAACTTTTTTTGGCCAGTTGGGGGGTGCCGATTTCGTGACGGACCGCGACAACCATCAGCCTGCTTTCTTCAGAGGGACTAATGACATCCACATCGAAACCTGTGGTCATCAGGATTCGGTCGAGAAAAGCATCTGCATTGGCGGCTTCACGGACGGCACTTGTCGCAACGACCCTGATCAAATCAGCCTTATACAGTTTTAAAACTTTTTTGAAGTCACGAAGAATCAGGGCCGCCGCCCGCATGGTTTGAGTTCTGATTCGGCCGCCGTGAAATGTGTCCTGGCCGATACGAACCGCGCGCTGCAGCCGTTCTAAATCCTCAATCCGGCCATCAGGCAGCAATTGGGCTATTAACATACGTATCGAATTAGAGCCGATATCAATAGCGCCGAGAACCTTTACCTGCTGTGATGGCTGATTTGTTTTTTTCATTTTTTTTATGCTTATGTCACTCAAAAAAACGGCTAAAAAGTCCCATAAAGCTAAAGTTAGTTTTTTTGCAACAGAAGCTTTCTTG
>Ga0105091_10000603_pt1 | contig 15181 bp, 11 predicted proteins | sample PPLLak1March2015_FD_87022 | JGI IMG/M metagenome (GOLD analysis project Ga0105091, IMG submission 87022) | Freshwater sediment microbial communities from Prairie Pothole Lake near Jamestown, North Dakota, USA - PPLs Lake P7 Core (1) Depth... | ecosystem: Environmental > Aquatic > Freshwater >... | reverse complement strand
ATCATAGATTAATCTGGCAAAATGGGCACATTCGCCTTTTTTGCCCAGATTTAAAAGTTACTCTTCTGCTTAAAATTCCTAACTACCGATCCCCAGACCCCCATAACTTTTATTAATTTTTAAGTTCCTTTGAAACTTGGTAATTACTTGCATCTATTAAGTTGAAGGAATATGGATATCCTCATTAAACCCAGCACGGTGACTCCTAATTCAACTTCAAGACAATTGCATCAAAAAAGGTATGTTGAGTCAGTAAAGATAAAACAGGGGATAATTTGGAGAATTTTCAATGCGAGCAGCATAAAACCGTATAGATTAGCTCTTACATTGTTAAATTAGATCTGGATTTTGACCAGAAAGCAGTTTACGTCTCAGTTAAATATAAAAAGACTAAATGAAGAATTAAAGAAGGTTAAAGTGTATAAGAGAAAACAAATCAATTGTTACAAATAGGCTAAATGTTCTGTTTGAATGAGGGATTTCTGACAAATTCATTTGAGGTTCCTATAATTAGAATCTCTAATGCCTGATATTGAAAATTCCAGATTACCAAAACTCAATACGGATTTTAGGGGGTATTACGCATGGATGCCGGGGATCAGTTTTCTGAGAAAAGCGAAATAAATCCGAAGTATGATGTAATAATTATAGGAGCAGGGCCTGCCGGAATGTTTGCAGCCTATGAACTTTCTGCGTTTCAGACGCTTAAGATACTTATTGTAGATATGGGCAGGGATATAGAGAAACGCCTGTGCCCAATGAAAACTCAAACTTACTGCATGCATTGCACTCCATGCGACATTATGTGCGGGGTAGGAGGCTGCGGGACTTTTTCGGACGGAACACTGAATCTGAGGCCTGATGTAGGAGGAGACCTGGCAGCCCTGACAGGCGACCAGACTGAAGCCTGGGAACTCGTGGAAAAAGTGGACAGGATATTTTTAAAATTCGGGGCTCCACAGGGAGCCCTGCTGACCGAAGGCCCGGAAATCGAGGAGCTAAAACGAAGGGCTGCATCTGTAGGGGCTCGTTTTATCGAGATAAAACAGAGGCATATAGGTTCGGATAATGCCCCTGCAGTGATAGGGCGCTTCAAACAGGATCTTGTTAATAAAAGAGTGGATTTCCTGCTTGAAACGGAGGTGGAAGACCTGGTGATCGAGGAGGGAATTTCCAGAGGCGTCATACTCACTGGTGGGCGAATAATCCGTGCCCGCTACGTGCTCCTGTCTCCAGGGCGAAGGGGATGCAATTGGGTTTCGGAAGTGATTGAAAAACACCAGATAGAAGCTCGATACGGGGGAATTGATATAGGCGTAAGAGTAGAAGTTCCTGCAATAGTTATGGATCCGGTAACTAAAATCAACCGCGATCCCAAGTTTCACATCCAGACCCGCCGTTATGACGACTTTGTCCGCACTTTCTGCACAAACAGGCGCGGATTCGTTGTAAAGGAAGAATATGAGGACTTTATCGCAACTAATGGTCATTCTCTGACAAACGTGGAGTCAGAAAATACCAATTTTGCTTTCCTTGTGCGTGTTGAACTTACTGAGCCTATAGAAAATACCACAAAATATGCCCGTTCAATTGCAAAGCTTGCAACCACAATCGGAGGAGGAAAGCCGGTCCTGCAGCGCATGGGTGATCTCAGGCGCGGCCGCAGATCCACGAAAGAACGCCTTGCCAAAAATCTTGTTGTAAATACGCTCAAAGACGTCACCCCCGGCGATATCTCAATGGCGCTGCCTCACAGGATAGTTATGGACATAATCGAAGGCCTCGAGACCTTAAACGAGATCATCCCTGGCGTAACTTCGGACTCAACTCTACTTTACGCCCCTGAAGTCAAGTTTTATGCAATGCACCTGAAAGTAGACAGGCAAATGGAAACCAGCGTCAAGAACCTTTTTGCAGCAGGAGATGGGGCAGGGCTTTCAAGAGATATAGTCAACGCGGCTGCCACTGGAATTATGGCAGGCAAAGGGATAATCAGGAAGGAAAAGGCTGAGAGAGAAGCAAGGGAAAGAACCAAATAAAAAACAACTAGGAAAAAGGGCAAAAGAAGGAATTAAATAAGATAAGAGTAGGAAATAAAAAAACAAATAAAATTACATAGAGTAAAAATTACATAGAGTACTGAAGATTGAAACTTAGAACGCTTTCCTAATTCCATTTTTATTTAAGTTTATTTTTGAGAGTTGTTCTTTTAATTTTCTTTTAATTAAATCTTTAACCCCAAAATCCATCAAGTATATATATTTCAATATAGTGAGTTCAGGAATCTAAATTTCTTCCTCCATAATTTGCTCGTTATTATCTAGTCATCAACAGGAGGCTTACCTTTGGGAACAATTAGTGAGAAACCTTTGGGAACAATTAGTGAGAAGATCTTTTCCCGGGCATCGGGAAAAGAGGCAAAGGCAAATGATTTTGTGGTTGCAGATGTAGATTATGCAATGGCACATGACGGCACTTCAGTGCTTGCGGTAAACGCGTTTAAGGAAATGGGGATGAAAGAGGTCTGGGACCCATCGAAGATTATAGTTCCTTTTGATCATATTGCACCTGCAAACAATGAGACTTCAGCTACCCTGCAGAAGGAGATCAGAGAGTGGGTAAAAGAGCAGGGCATTCCGAACTTTTATGAAGTAGGAGAAGGGATCTGCCACCAGGTGCTTCCGGAAAACGGCTTCGCCCTGCCTGGGAAATTAATTGTAGGAGCTGATTCGCATTCCTGTACTTACGGGGCTTTTGGGGCTTTTGCTACAGGAGTCGGGGCTACTGATATGGCTGAGATTTTCGCAACAGGCAAGCTCTGGTTCAAGGTACCTGAGACCTTCAGGATGACTGTTGAAGGCAGTCTTGAAGATGGGGTTTATGCAAAAGATCTGACCCTTTACCTGATCGGGAAGACCGGAATTGACGGTGCCACCTATAAAGCTGTTGAGTTTTACGGGCAGGCAATTAGCAGACTTTCGGTTTCTGGCAGGATGACATTATGCAACATGGCAATCGAAATGGGAGCGAAGTCCGGGATTGTCCCACCTGATGAAAAGACTTTCGATTTTTTGAAGAGCAGAGCTGTTACTTCTTATGAGCCGGTTTATGCTGATCCCGATGCTGTGTATGCAAAAGAATTCATTTATGATGCTGATGATATTGAACCTCAGATAGCCTGCCCGCATCAGGTAGACAATGTAAAGCCTGTTGGAAAGGTTGAAGGCACCCACATTGATCAGGTTTTTATCGGGACGTGCACTAATGGGAGGCTTGAAGACCTTGAAGTGGCAGCAGCTGTCCTGAAAGGAAAGAAAGTTGCAGTCAGGACTATTATAATCCCTGCATCCCGCACGACTCTCCTTGCAGCAATCGAAAACGGGACAATGGATATTTTGTTAAAGGCAGGCGTAACTCTTGCAACTCCTGGCTGTGGGCCCTGTCTTGGAGCCCATCAGGGAGTACTTGGAGAAGGAGAAGTCTGCCTTTCAACCGCAAACAGAAACTTCAAAGGCAGAATGGGAAAAGATGGCTTTATCTATCTTGGATCCCCTGCAACTGCAGCAGCGTCGGCACTTACAGGCGAAATTACTGATCCAAGAAAAGTCTAAATCAGGGCATTTTGGAGCGAAAAGGTTAATCGGAGTTTTGGATAGGGCAGATTGAAACCTCACTTTATTTTTCAGGCTTTGAAACTACTTATTTCACTCCGAAACTTTTATATTATTAATATTTAGTCAATTTTTACCTGTTTTGGTTAACAGTATTAAATTTAAGCTTAATCCATCGGGAATTTATACCATGAATCTCATATACGTGGACAGGAGGGAATAACTATGACTGAAGAGCTTAGTCATGAAAATCTTTCACATTTGATTGAACACTGGATCGAGCATAACGAAACTCATATAGTAAATTTCACGGAATGGGCTCAGAAAGCCAAAATGGATGGTTTTCTCGAAGCATCTGAAAATATGCTTGAGGCTGCCAATAAAATTAAGGAAGCAAACGAGTACCTTCAAAAGGCAAAAGCAGGGCTCTTCCATTAACCAGGAAGAATGAATGCTAAATATCAGAACTAACTTTCTTAAAGAACTAACTTTCTTAAATTTTTTGTGCCGGGGTTCTTCCCGTCACTTATTCTCTTTTATTTTTATGTATTAATTAAACTTTAAAACCTTATTTCGGCCAATAACTCTCTAATTTTTAGATTTGTAATAGTTCTGCTATGCTTGACCTTTTGAGGTATTTTTATGAAACTGCATTTTTTCAGGAACGGCATGGCAATTTTTTATTCTTTTACTAAAATTTTTTATTCTTGTACTAAAACTGTGCGCTGAATCTATTCACTATGAGGCTGTCTTAAAATTAAATAATACACGTAACTAGATTGTTCGTTAGTGACGGAACAAAATGAAGAATTCCCTATCTAGTGATGTATCGGATGAAGAATGGGAAACAATTAAGTCTTATGTCCCTACTTCTCGAACGAAGAGCAAATTGAGGTAGAAAGCGCTTTCGTCCCTATCGGAAAAATTGAACGCTAGATTTTATTTGCTGCTTTCTAGTTGTGAATGGCGTATATTGCCTCACGAATTTCCTCATTGGAAAACTGCCTATTACTATTTTCGCCTTTGGCGGCTTAAAGGAACTTTGGAACGCATAAATGCTGCACTGAGAACTGAACTGAAAATTGCAAGTGGCAGAGAACCAGAACCGAGGGTAGCTATTTGACAACACCTCCCGAGCAAGAACCTATTTCGAGATACCCATTAACAGCTATTTTTTTACTGCGAACTTACCAAACTAATGCTGAAGAGTGATCCTGCAAACATTTCAGTTGACTTCTGCCTCATTTTGTGATATCACTCATTTTGCGAAGCATTATATAAGATGCACAAATAAATAGACGAGGTACAAAATAAATCATTATAGAACAAAGATGGTGATTATTACGAGTTTAAAGTCATTGCTGACAGACCCGTCCCGGTGTACAGGCTGCAGGAGCTGTGAGATGGCTTGCTCCTTATACCACGAGGGTGAGTGCAGTCCAGTGCTATCACGCATGAGGGTAGTAAAATACGAGGCTCTGGGAAGGAACTTTCCGTCAGTATGTTCCCAGTGTAATAAGCCCCAGTGTTTGACAGCCTGTGACCAGGGAGCCATCAGACTGAACGAGAGCACTGGAGCAGTTTCTGTAGAGGATTCCCTTTGCACAGGATGCCGTTCCTGTTTAATGGCCTGTCCTGCTATGGGCTTCCATCCTGTGAAAAAGGTGGCCTTCAAGTGCGATCTATGTGGCGGAGACCCTCAGTGCGCCAGATTCTGCCCATCCGGAGCCCTTACGTTCCGGAGTGTGGATGAATTCCTCATGGAAAGGCGTCGTGAAATGGCAGATAAAGTAATTCTAACCGCCCAGGAGAGCTAACTATGGTCGATGGTTGGACGGGCAGAAGGCTGCGAGTAGACCTGAGCAAGGGTGCAGTTAAGGTAGAGGAGATCGGGAAATCTTATAGGGAAAAATGGCTTGGAGGTCGCGGTTTCAATTCCGAACTTCTATACCGGGAAGTGGGACCAGATGTGGACCCTATCAGCCCGGAGAACAAGCTGATCTTCGGCGTTGGACCATTGACTGGAACCTTCGCACCTTCGAGCGGCCGGACCACTGTTACCGCCAAATCACCATTAGGTGGTGGCTTTGGGGACGCGAATATGGGCGGCCATTGGGGTCCGGAGCTAAAGTTTGCAGGCTACGACCAGCTGGTAGTAGAAGGAAAAGCAACCAGACCTGTTTACCTCTGGATAGATGATGAGCATGTGGAGATCAGGGACGCTGGGCACCTCTGGGGCAGAACCATCCCGGAGGCGGACGCGATTATTAAAGAGGAGCTGGGATCAAAGGAGATCCATATCGCTTTGATTGGCCCGGCCGGAGAGAACCTGGTCAGATATGCTTGCATCCTAAATGATGTCTATAGAGCGGCCGCAAGGGCGGGAATTGGCGCTGTAATGGGCTCCAAGAATTTGAAGGCCGTAGCCGTTCGAGGTACCAGACCTGTAACAATTTCCCGCCCAGAAGAATTTTACCGGGTTTGTGCTGACATCCGCGAAAGACTGAAGCGAGATCTGATGGTCCAGATGCTCTATGATCAGGGCACCTGGCTTCTAACAATGCCCGCTAACTATGAACAGGGCTGGTTCTGCTGGCACAACTTTCAGAAAGGCTTCCATCCGGATGCCCATAAGCTCAGTGGCGAGAACCATAGGGACAATTTCCTTTCTCATCGGGAAGGCTGCTTTGCCTGCTCTATATCATGCGGCAGGTTCAGCAAAATAAAGGAAGGCAAGTATGCAGGCGAAATCACCGGAGGACCGGAGTACGAGACTCTGACAGCCATAGGGCCGCGCATCGGCCTCCTTGACATGGACAAGGTAGTGCATAATAATAAGCTGGTCAATGAATTGGGCCTGGATTCGTGTTCCTGTGGGGGAGCTATCGCCTGGGCCATGGAGTGTTGGGAGAAAGGCTTGTTGACCCAGGAAGATACGAACGGCCTTATCCTTGATTGGGGAGATCAGACTTTAATCGACCGACTCATCAGAATGATCGCCTTCCGAGAGGGCTTTGGTAACATCCTGGCTGAGGGGTCCAGTCGGGCAGCAGAGCTTATGAGTAGAGGTAAAGATTTTTCTATCTCTATAAAAGGCCACGATATGTCCCAGGACGATCCTCGTGGACTTGGCTTTGCCTTTGGAATAGGGTTTGCTACTGGCCGCAGGGGCGGTGACCATCTCCAGGGCCTGCCCTGTCTGGAGCTGACTGGTGCCTTTTATCCCGGCCTAGTAGAGAAGATCCTGGGGACCAGGGAAGCGGAGGACCGGTTGTCTCCAGTTAAAAAGCCGGAAATGGAGAAATACTCCGAGGACCTCAAGGCAGTAGGTGATAGCCTTACGCAATGCAGCTTTACACACAGCTGGTCTTTTGCCGTTCAGCCCGAGGACATAGTGAGGCTACTATCTGCGGCTACGGGCATGGACATCTCTGCAGATGACCTGCTCAGGATCGGCGGAAGGATAGTACACCTGGAGAGAGCCTACTGGAACCGACTCCTCGTAGGGTGTATGGAAGACCGATGTCCAAAGAGGTTCACCCAAGAACCCATGCCTGACGGCCCGAACAAAGGAATGGTCTTCCCGGAGGCGGATCTGATTCCTCGCTACTATGATGTGCGTGGTTGGGACAGAAAGACAGGTTTTCCTCTTCCCGAAGTCCTGATGGGGTATGGTCTAGAGGACGTTGCCAAGGACCTTGAGCCTTGCCGAGAAGAATATCAGAAAAAAGTGCAGATGGCGGAAGAGCTGTAAGAAGAGTTGTAAATATTTAGAGGCAGCCTGAACTCATGAGGCAGGAAAAAATGCAGGTTACTGTTCGATATTATGGCTTTTTCTCTACAGTGACCAGGAAGCTATACGAGACCCTGGAAGTAAAAGAAGGACAAAGGGTTAAAGATCTAATAGAAGTCCTGTCTGCGAGATACGGCTACAAATTCTCGCAACTCTGCTTCATTCGACCCCTTTATAGCGATAAGGAGTATGCGAATATCTGCCTTAATGTCCTGGACCTGAATAGTATCCAAAAGTTTCCCCGAGGGTTGGAGACTACCCTTAAAGAAGGAGACACGGTCTCCTTTGGTGTGATGGGAGGGGCTGCATGAGCCAGGATAGGTGGTCCCGGCAGATCTCAATACCAGGTTTCGGAGATGAGGGACAGCGTAGTCTTTCAGAAAGCCAGGTGGCTGTTCTGGGTCTGGGTGGTGTGGGTGGTCCTGCTGCCCTTTACCTGGCGGCTGCGGGCGTAGGAAGCTTGATTTTGGTCGACCGAGATATTGTAGAGATCAGCAACCTTAACCGCCAGATTCTCTTCTGTGTAAGAGACCTGGGTTGTCTCAAGGCAAAAGCAGCCGGTAAGCGCCTACTATCTTTGAATCCCGACTTGAAGACTAAGATCGTGACCAAAGACGTGACAGAAAGTGATATGCTTACCCTGCTGAAAGGTTGTCAGTTCGTTCTGGACTGCTTCGATCGGAATGCTGACCGTCTGGCGGTCAACCGGGTTTGCATGAAGCTGGGAATTCCTGTAGCCCACGGCTTCGCACAGGACTTTAGCGGCGAAATATTTACGGTGATTCCTGGAAAAAGTGCATGTTTGGCATGTGCACTGGACGAAAACTTTCCCGAGCTCGATATCACGCCTGTTATGGGAGTGGCGACTGGACTGGTTGGGACCGCTATGGCAGCGGCCGCTATCCTGGACCTGACACAATTGGGAGACCCGGCAATTGGAGAGAGAACCATTTACGACCTGGCTTTCTCCAGGGTTCTAAAGATTCCCGTAAAGAAAAATATCCGCTGTCCTGCCTGCATGAACGTCCAGGCTAAAAGCTGAAAGCTTCTCATTATTTTTTGGGCCATTGGGGACTCTTGCTTTCCATTTTACAGGCTGGACCATCAGATTTTATCCAGCAAATGATTAGAAGAATGGGTCGCACTAATGTGCAAGAAAAATAATGCAAGAAAAATAAGAAGAATATAATATTTAGACAGGCTCTAAATCTAAAAATCTGCTTAGAATAAAAACTGAAGAGATGAGATTAATAGAATTTTTCAATCTCGTGCTTTGTTTCCTCAATAGAGAACTCTTGCCTTACAAGGGGCTTTTCCTGAATCGCCGGTACTCTTTCCTCAAAGACATCTCTCTTGTATCTATAAAAGATGCCGTTCGGAATTCTGTCTCCCCATTCCAAAGACTTTTCAAATGCTTTTATTTGGTTGGAAGGGTCATAGTCATCCCCGAGCCTGTAAACTCTATCCCGATACCATTTGAAAGTATTTATCTTGTTAAATGTAACGCAGGGCTGAAGGATGTCAAGAAGGGCAAAACCTTTGTGTGTTATGGCAGCTTTCATAAGCTCTTTAAGGTACTCCTGATCTCCTGCAAATCCCCTGGCTACAAAGCTGCAGTTCTGGGAAATTGCCATGGCAAGAGGATTCATAGATTCCTGGAGGACACCGTATGGCTGAATTGTTGTATAAGTTCCCTCGGCTGTAGTAGGAGAGGCCTGTCCCTTAGTTAGTCCGTATATCTGGTTATTATGCACAAACAGGGAAATATTGGGATTCCGGCGGATAGCATGAAGGAAGTGATTCCCTCCTTCACCGTAACAGTCTCCATCTCCTGCAACTGCGATTACGTGCAAAGAATGGTTGGCAAGTTTTGCAGCCGTAGCTACAGGCAGGGTCCTTCCATGCAGCCCATTAAACGTATGGCATCTAATATAGTGGGGGACTTTTCCAGCCTGTCCTATCCCCGAGACAACGAGGACTTCCCACGGCTCAATGCCAATTTCTACAAGTGCTTGCTTGACGGTTGTAAGAATATTGAAATTTCCGCATCCAGGGCACCAGGCAGGAACCTGGCCTTTATAGTCTTCAGATGTAGGCATGTAATTCCTCCCTCAGGTTTTCTACGGTAAAAGGCCTCCCATCATACTTCAAAATCTGGTGGGAGAATCCAAATCCTGTCTCTGCCCTTATTAATTTTGCAAACTGCCCGCTGGCGTTATTTTCTATACCTATGGTAAGATTTGCGTTATTAAGAAGTCCTATATAATCGAACTTATTCAGCTCGGGAAGAGGGTAGATCTGGCTGAAATGCATCATTGCAACCTTTTGATCCTTAGGAATAGTGTCAACTATCTCTTTTATCACACCATAAGTAGAACCGTGGCCTACAAGCACTATTTTTGGAGAAGGATCACCGTAAAGAAGAGGAGCTTCGATTTCTTTCTTTATGAGCGGAAGTTTCTTCAGAAACCTCTTCTGAACCATTTTGTTACGGGTTTCGCCATCTTCTATAATATGGCCTTCTTCGTCATGCTCATCGCTATCCGCTACAACCAGGTTTTTTCCAGCTTCTCCAGGAATCGCAAGAGGAGAAATTCCTGTATCAGAATATTTAAAACGTTTATAATCCTCAATACCTTCAAGATCCTTTTCCCTTAGCCGGTAATCATTATAAACTAGTTTACTCAGGTCAAAGCCTTCAAAAGTCCATTCAGATTCCGCGAGGTACTGGTCGGACTGGATAAACACAGGGATTTGATACTTCTCCGCAAGTTCAAAAGCCCTGTTAGTCAGGTAAAAAGCTTGTTCTGGAGTCCCTGGCTCGAAAATTACTCTTGGGAACTCTCCGTGTCCTGCATGAAGAATGAAAAGCAGGTCTGCCTGTTCAGTACGTGTAGGTAAACCCGTAGCCGGCCCAGGACGCTGCATTTCTGCGATCACAAGTGGAGTTTCAGTCATTCCTGCAAGGGAGAGACCTTCTACCATGAGGGCGAATCCTCCTCCGGAAGTTCCGGTCATAGCCCTTACACCTGTAAAAGAAGCTCCTATAGCCAGATTAATAGCTGCAATTTCGTCCTCAGCCTGCTCAACAACCAGATTGTACTCTTTTGCTCTGGAAGCAAGATATTCCATAATTCCCGTGGAAGGTGACATAGGATATGCAGAATAGAACTTACAACCTGACATGATGGATGCCAGCCCTATTGCATGGAGCCCGGTTATTAGCATGAGCTTTCGATCTTCAGGTTCTCGGATTCCAAAAGCCTCGCAGCGGGGACAGTTTGTAAGAGCGTATTTGTATCCCGCTTCTGCACAGGCTATATTTTTCTGGACCACTTCTTCCCCTTTTCTCCCGAATGTTTGCTGTAAAATATTCTTAAAAGTTTCAAGCCCAAGGTCAAGCAGTCCAAGCACTGCTCCTGTTGCTACGGTATTTGCCATGACGCTATTCTTTGCGACATCAAGGGCTATTTCTCTGAAAGGGATGTCTATGAATTGAGATCCTTCAAATTTCTTTTTGGCAACTTTTGAATCGTAAAGGATAAACCCTTCGTCTCTCACGCTTTTTCTGTGAATTTCTATAGTATTCAGGTCAAGAGCTAGAAGAATATCGACCATATCTCTGGAGGCTGATATCTTCTGGTCGGAAAAGCGAATCTGGTAAAAATTGTGCCCACCGCGTATCCTTGACATATAGTCCTGATGCGTAAAAACATAATATCCTAATCTGGAAAAGACTTTTGCAAGAGCTCCTCCTACGGTCTGCAACCCCTGCCCGGCCTCTCCTCCTACTCGAATTGTGTAGTCCAGAAACTTTACCCCCAATACATTTTTTCCTTTTGCTATTTACTCCTGAAAACTTACCTTTTAAATTTCGATTTTTGTCAATTTAGCTTTTGATTTTGTAAATAATTTATACTTATAGCGTTGAGGATACTGATCTTGAAGAAATAACGATTTTGAAATATTGAGCTGAGATGTATACTTTGGAGAACTTAATATGCCTATTTCCCTTACTTTAAGTCTAAATTCACATAATGCCTGTCACTTACAGAACACTGGCTTGAGTCAGTTTAAAATAATTACCTAAAACAGAAGTCTTCCTGGCCAACTTTCTTCTTCCGTTGGCATTGACCCTGTTTAGCAGTGTTTTCTTTTTGATTCCCCTAAAAAGATATTATTACTAAGCCTTAAATACTCTTGCTTCTTGCCTTAATTAAAGAATTAAAGGCAGAATTAAGCAGGTAGCTCCTAATTAAAATAAATGTACAGAACTCCTAACATCAAGTAAATAACATAATTATGACCTTCGAAACAAATCAGACTTTATAACTGAACAAATGTATTAGTTTATATTATAAGTGCACTTAATTTGTGAGCTCACTACAGCTATATAAAAATTTTCCTTTGAGCGGAGACACTTTCGAAAAACTTAGGTGAAACTCTAATCTCAATCAATTATTCATATAGTATATAACTAACCGGCTGAATATCATAATTTTTTCAAAGTTTTCACTGGTTTTCGGTTGAGTGAAGAAGCATAAAATTGCGCTTATTCCACAACAATTGATTAAAATTATTGATTAAAATTCACACAGGCAATGAGCGGAACAAGAGATCTGTTTTGGAGATAAGGAAAAAATTTGAAGCTGATTTCCGCTACAACTCGACAGCCTTAAGATAAAAAAGCTCCTTACGGCCGACCAATAAGATCTTTTTAAATCCTTTTAAATTTATACTCTACATATTTAAGGCTTTGAAAATAGATACTATAAATTAGTGTAGCTCATCTTTCAATTAATCCGGTTCAAGAGGGGGTTTAAGAATTAATGTCATTTTTTAATGATAGGACAGATGCGGGAAGAAGGCTGGCAAAAAGACTTTCAGAGTATGCAAACCGTCCAGATGTACTTATACTTGCACTTCCGCGCGGTGGAGTTCCGGTAGCTTTCGAAGTTGCAAAAGCACTGAACGTAAAAATGGATGTATTTATAGTACGGAAATTAGGAGTACCAGGAAATGAAGAACTGGCAATGGGAGCGATTGCTTCTGACAACATTCGTGTATTGAACGAAGACATTGTAAGGTCTTTCCAGATACCCCAGAAAGTAATTAATGAAGTAGCCGCTAATGAACTTAGAGAGCTGGAGCGCAGAGAACGTCTCTATCGTGGGAACCGCCCGAAGCCAAATATAAGTGGTTCGACTGTAATTTTGATAGATGACGGGCTTGCAACAGGAGCAACAATGCGTGCAGCCGTTGCGGCTGTTAAAACTAAAAATCCGGCTAAAGTAGTCATCGCAGTTCCTACAGCTGCACCTGATACATGCAGTGCCTTTGGGAAGGAAGTGGACGAAGTTATATGCGTTGCTACCCCTGAGCCTTTCTATGGTGTCGGAGCCTGGTATGAAGACTTCAGTCAAACTACTGATAAGGAAGTTTGCGAATTATTAGGCAGGGCGGCGAAAACTGAACCGAAGTAATACTTACATTAGATTTTCTGTTCACAGTAACTTATTTGGGGGTAGTGTATACTATAGGCAAAATCGAAGGCTTCGAATGTGTTCAGGCCTGGAAAAGAATGGTGGACTAGAATAAGTCTTTATTTGCATTTCACAGGGAAAGTCCGGATTATTTGATTGAATGCGATGCTAACTTATACCATGCCCATAAATTACCTGTTGGGAAGAAAATATGAGTTCTCCCTGTTACAGTTCAGTCTTATTACTTTTGCCTAATCCGGTTCTGCTGATTATACAGTATGGGGGATAATACGAAAGATACAGTATGGGGGATAATATGAAAGATTCACCGAACATGGGGAAAAAGAATATCGATGTACATATTCCAATTGGCTCGATTACCCTTGAAGGAAACCTCATTATTCCTGAAGGAGCAAATGGAATTGTTGTTTTTGCACATGGCAGTGGGAGCAGTCGTCACAGTTCACGAAATAAATATGTTGCCCAGGAACTTCAGAAAGAAGGACTTGGAACACTGTTATTTGATTTATTGACAGCTGAGGAAGAAGTAATTGACATGGTAACAGCTCACCTCAGGTTTGATATTGATCTGCTTGCAGATCGGCTTGTTGATGTAACAAACTGGCTTTTAAGCAATCCTGATACTAAAAATCTTAACATTGGTTATTTCGGTGCCAGTACAGGGGCTGCAGCTGCGCTTATAGCTGCAAAAGAGCAGGCCAATGTCGTAAAAGCAGTCGTTTCCAGAGGAGGAAGACCTGATTTAGCTGAAAAAGCTCTGCCTGATGTAAAAGCGCCAACACTGCTCATCGTGGGCGGAGAGGATTTTCAGGTAATAGGTATGAACCAATGGGCGTTTGACAGGCTAACTGTAGAAGAAAAGCAACTTAAGATTGTTCCGGGAGCAACCCATCTTTTTGAAGAATCTGGAACATTAGAACAGGTCGCAGATCTAGCTGGGGAATGGTTTAAAAAATACCTTATGAAGAAGAGCTAATATAGAATAAACATTGGAGCTTGCAGTTAAGGCGACATCGAAAAATTCCAGCAAAGAGGAGACTATTTGCAGATTATTTTTAATTTTTGATTAATCTCTTTTTTCTCAGCTGCCCGGCTTTTTCCCTTTCAATAATATCTCTGCACTTATATTGACTTTATAAATTTTTGTGAGATTATTTCAGTTTTCTATTAGTTTAAGAAGATTTTTCGGGATCGACTTTTCCTCTCCGGTGTAAATATCTACCGACTTTCCGTAAACAACGGGTCCAGAATTATTGACAAAAAGTATCACATTAATTTTAAGTGCGTCAAACGTCTGCTCTGAATATTTAAGTCTGTTTCTGAATATTTAATTCTGGTTCTAAATGTTTACATCTATGTATTGTTGGTTTTATCTTTAACAAACTTGCGGGTATCATCCCAGCAGGCCCAATCAAGAGTCATATAACCGAGATACCGCTGTTAAGTCGAAGTGGCGGTATTAAAATTAGAGAAAAGACCCGGAGATTTCGAATCCCTTTAATGTATCCCCCAATACAGTTTCTTCGAATGTTATGCTCCCCCAAGCATGCTGTTCAAAGAAGGATTAACAACCCCCGGGCATTGTATTTATCTTGATTATACCCGCTCGTTTCCCAACTCCAGAATATAGTAATAACGCAAATTATTTTAAATTAATTATGCAAAAATTCATACTCAAACAAAAACTAATTTGACGCAAAAAATTTCATTTGGAGCATAAAATTACAGATAGGAATTTTTATAGACTTAATTTGTTTTTTATTTCTAAACTTGATGTAAAAGTGACAATTTGAATCACATATATTCTGAACTTTCTGCAATATAGATCCGGATCATATACAATCTGAACTTTCTGCGATATAGATCCGTATCGTAAACATGGTACCATTATATCTTTTAAGTTCAAGATCTCCGTCCAGCTGATCTACCAGTGCATTTACCAATTGTAGACCAAGTGTATCAGGGTTTTCTATATCGACACTTTCAGAAATACCAATCCCGTTATCTGAGACTATTAAAATAAGCCACGAGCCTTTACATTCTTTGTTTTCACCTTTGCCGGGCTTGCTTTCGCTCTTTTTTTCACTATAGAGTTTGAGTTGGATTTCCCCTCTCCTTTGTCCCGGAAATGCATATTTTAATGAATTGGAAATAAGTTCATTGATAATGATTCCCAGAGGAACTGCGATATCTATATTGAGATAAATGTTCTCCTTCAGATCCATTTGCAAGCCTATGCCAGGGTGATCAAGCCTGTAAGTCTGAAAAAGATT
>Ga0105091_10000602_pt1 | contig 15210 bp, 11 predicted proteins | sample PPLLak1March2015_FD_87022 | JGI IMG/M metagenome (GOLD analysis project Ga0105091, IMG submission 87022) | Freshwater sediment microbial communities from Prairie Pothole Lake near Jamestown, North Dakota, USA - PPLs Lake P7 Core (1) Depth... | ecosystem: Environmental > Aquatic > Freshwater >... | reverse complement strand
GCTGGCATTATTTTGCGCCGGTTGCACTGACGCTGATAGTGGTATCTTTTCTGCTCGACGACATAGATGGTCGCTTTATCTGGATAGGCCTGATCTATATTTTTCAGATGGTGCTTATCGGACGCGCGCTGCTTTCGCATCAGGAAACCCGCAGCGGACGGGCGTGGCGTCTGCTGTTTGCCGGTGTCATTGGCATTGCGCTGGTGCTGGGCTTGCGTGCGGCTACCGCCCTGTTGGGCCATAGTGAATTTGCGCAACCGCAAAATAGTGCGATGTTGCATCCGGTTCAGATTGTTTCCTTTATCGCCGTGCTGGCCACTGCATTGCTCGGCTCGATTGGCTTTGTGCTGATGGTCAAGGAGCGCACTGACCGGGAAATTATGCACCTCGCGATGACCGACAGTCTTACCCAGATTCCCAATCGGCGCGCGTTAATGGATTATGCAAGCCATACCCTGGCGCGGCGCAATGGTTTCCCGCTGGCGCTGCTGATGATAGACGTGGATCATTTCAAGGTCATCAACGATACGCACGGGCATCCGACGGGAGACAAGGTGTTGCGCGACATCGCCAGCCTGCTCGCGGGAAGGTTGCGTGGACATGATTTTTTGGGGCGTTACGGTGGTGAGGAGTTTTGCGTGGTTGCGCCGGATACGGATGCAGAAGGTGCAATTCAGCTGGCTGAACATTTGCGTTTAGCTATTGCTTCGGCACCGATTGCAACCGAAAGTGGAATGCTGCCGGTTACCATCAGTATTGGTATTGCAATCTGTCCGCTCCATGACAAAGGGGAGCTGAAGGCCCTCCTGGCACAGGCGGATGCGGCGCTGTATTACGCCAAGCAAAGCGGACGCAACAAAGCGGTATGTTATGAAATGGAAAAAAGCTAGAACATCATGATTCAACTAAATAAATCATTGCGTGCCTGGGGAAAGCCGGATTTTCAGGCTGTTCTCAAACAGGAAATCGAACAACTGGGTGCCGATGAGCTCCCCCTGCAACGTGGTTTGTCGACCGGCAACTATGTCAGCAATACGCCGTTCACCGTCTTGATCCACAGTGTTACAGAGATGGAAAAGGTGATACGCGTAAAAGTCGGCGTTTTTTATCAGAGCATTCTTGGCGGTTGCAGTTGTAGCGATGACCCCACTCCGGCCAGCGATATCAATGAGTATTGCGAAGTGCACCTGGATATTGACAAGGACAGCGCAATCACTGCGGTTGTGCTTGTAACGGAATAATTTTTTTGACAAGGCCGCAGTGCTGTTTATGTGCAGCCAGATTGCCATAGTCGTATAAAAATAAAATCATTTGGAGTACTATTTGCCCCGAAAATCGGTGCGTCGCTCCATCATGACTGCCGTACTCTGAAGTTGAATCATCCGTTGCTTTAATTGCACAACGCTAAAACAGGATTAATTGTGATCAAGAAAAAGAAAACAATGTATGAGATTTTGGATGTGCTGCCGAATGCATCGTATGCCGAAATTAAAGAGGCCCATCAGCGCCTGTCCGACAAGCTTCAATTGAATGAAAGCGGCTTGAGTCCTGAAGATCTGGATTTCCAGCTGAAGCTGCTCAAAGTGGCATTCCATACACTTTCAACCCCGATGTCGCGCGACGCTTACGATGCACAGCTGGCGCCGCCTTCTCCTGCCAATATAGCTGTTCCTGCCAGTGTGGTTGCGCTGAAACCGCATGTTGAAGCGATGGCGCTCAGAGCTGACGCGATGTCACTGAGGGCAGAAGCAATGTCGCTCAAGGCCGATGCGTTGTCTCTCAGGGCTGATGCGCTGCCCATCAAGGCAGCGGGTGACCAAACCGCCACGATTTTTGAATTTTTCAATAACCTGGCAAGGCCTATAAAAAGAATTTTATTGATTTTCGGCACACTGATTGCGATTGGCATGGTGATACAGGTGCTGTTTTTAATGTTTGCCGATCCGTCAGTGGGTTATGGCTCGGCCGAGGCTGCCAAGGCCGAGGAAAAGGTAATTATTCAGGAATATTACCAGGAGCATGGGGTCAGGCCGGCGAGCAAAATTGAAGCCGAGCTTCTCGAGGTGGAAAACCGGCGCAGAGAAAATGAGCAGCGCGCGGCGGATCGCGAAAAGCAAAGAGCCGACGAGGAATACCGGCGTTTTGTTGAAGATTCGCGCCGAACCGGTGAGCAGGTTTCCGCCGAGCTTCGATATGCAGAGGCCGAGGCACGCCGTGATGAAGAACAAAAAAGAATTCAACTGGAAGAACAAAAGCGCCAGGAAGAAGAAGCTGAAATTGAGCGCATAGAAAGGGAAAAGGCAAGGTGGAGAAACGATCTGTATCAGTCGCCACGCTGAAACTGGATTGTTGATCGTTGTCATGTGTGTCGAGGCGCTGTGAGTGGAGTGGCCCCAGCGCCGGATACATTAATTTTGTAATTTTTTATCCGGATAAAAAATGAAATTTCTTGCCTGTCATTTCAAGTTTGCTGTTACCGCCCTGCTGTTGTTATCTTCTGCTGTTTTGTTTTCCGCATGTTCCGGCAAGGATGCTGCCACTGAGAAAAGTTTTGTTGGAAAATGGAAATCCTCCAAACTGGAAACGCCCGTTTACCTTTATGAAAATGGTGATTGGGAAATAAAAAAGGATGACGGGGCTGTATTGCAATTTGGCGTTTGGGAATACAAAAATAAAAATATTACGTGGAGCTATAAGATTAACTCCTATATCGGGCACGATACCAATCCTGTTTTATCTGCCAATTCGGAGGAATTCCAGGTGCGGGAAAGCGACGGCACCACGACTACCTTTAGCAAGCTTGAATAATTCCCGTCAGCTTACAGCTTGCCAATGAATTACTACGAAATTCTCGAACTTAGCCCGAATGCCAGCAAGGAGGTCATTAAGGCTGCCTATAAAAGCCTGATGCAGCGTTATCACCCGGATAAAAATCCCGACAACGCGGAAATTGCGGAGCGTGCATCGCTGGTGGTTCAGGCATATGAGGTACTTTCGGATCCGGATCAGCGCGCTGCTTACGATCTTCAGTTTAAAGAGCCGTTAATCTCTTCAACTAACCCTGCGCCCGATAGCTTGCACGGCGCTTCCATCTACTCTGCTTATGCTCGCGGTCATGCCGTTAAAGAGAGCAATTCTTACTGGTATGTATGGCTGCTGATCATACTGATTATTTTTTCGGGCTGGGTCATTCTGTCGCTGACGAAAAAACGGCTGTCACCCGAGTCGGAGCTGAAGGAGATACGCCTGTCGATCGCAGGCAAGCAGCTCACTCAAGAGCAGCTGCAAAATAAATTAATGCGCATGGATGCAATTTTAAAAGCGTCTCCGGAAATACTTAGAAAAGAAGCAAGCGCGAAAGCGAATGAAGAAGCTGCCAGAACCATCCCCATATTTATTACCCAGTTAACCGTACATTTATTTGTCCCGGAAAAAGCAGCGGAAGAAACAGGCAAGGAATTAGTCGGCGCGCTTGCGCCATCGCCGCTGTCCGGTGATAGCGTCAAGCCAATGCTTGAGGCAACAAAAGTACCCGTCGATTCGGGACATGTTTTATTGATACCTGTGCTGGGCGTTAAAGTGGGCAGCTTCGATCCGGAAAAAGTCATACGTCATCTGGAAAGCAAGACAGAATTTATTAGCCAGCAATTGGCGGAAAAACTGGCCTATGCCAAATATGATGAGCTGGTCAAAATTGATGGCGAGCAATACCTGCAAAAATTGATTCTGGATGCAATTGGCGATACCACCGGCACCAACAGATTCGAGGAATATCCTTCAGCCAACGGTGAGCCGCCAAGCCGTTATGGCGTTGTGGAAGTGTTTTTCCCCGAATCTTATGCCGTCAGATAACAGCTGTAATTACACCTCATTCAGCAATCTGGACAGCAGCTTCAAGGGATGAGCCGGTGGCTGGGTTTAAATAGACTATTATTCCGTTCATGCTGAAACCCCATCAATCACACCAACTCAATCGCCTGCGCTGGACCGCCTTTGTTATCGTTGCGCTGGCCTATGTGCTGTCATTCTTCCACCGCTTTGCCCCGGCGACGATCGCGGGCGATCTGCAGCTTGAATTCCACGCCAGCGGCGCGGCGCTGGGCGGTTTGGCGGCAACTTATTTTTACGTTTACATGCTGATGCAGATTCCCACCGGCATACTTGCCGACACGCTGGGGCCGCGCCGGGTGGTGGCGATGGGCGGGGTGATTGCGGGTATTGGTTCGCTGTTGTTCGGCCTGGCCGACACACTTGCCGCTGCCTCTGTCGGTCGTCTGCTGGTGGGGCTGGGTGTGTCGGTCACGTTTATTTCGCTGCTCAAGCTTAACGCGGTGTGGTTTCACGACCGGCATTTCGCCACCATGACAGGTGCCACGGTGCTGGTCGGTAATCTGGGTTCATTTCTGGCGGCAGCGCCGCTGACCTGGGCCTTGGGCTTTGTGAGCTGGCGCACGGTGTTTGTGGTGGTGGGAATATTTTCGCTGCTGATGGCTGTACTGTCGTGGTGGCTGGTGCATGATCATCCGGGCAAGGCCGGTTTGCCCAGCATGCGCGAGCTCGATGGCAAAGCCGCGCATCCGCCACACGCGGGCCACTGGTACGACGGCCTGCTGATGGTGCTGAAAAACCGCGCGACCTGGCCGGGTTTGTGGGTGAATACGGGGCTGGCGGGCTCGCTGTTTGCCTTCGCGGGGCTGTGGGCAGTGCCGTTTTTGCGCGATGTGTACGGCATGGATAGAGCCGCCGCCACGGACCATACCTCCTTGTTGCTGATCGGCTTTGCCATCGGCGGATTTTTTATCGGCACTATTTCAGACCGTCTCGGGCGGCGCAAGCCGGTGATGTTTGCGGCAGCATTGGGCTATAGTTTGTGCTGGTTGCCGCTGTTGTTTGGCATGCAGATGAGCAGCCTGTTCAGTCTCTCGCTGTTTTTTGTGATGGGATTGTTCGCACCGGGTTTCACGCTGAGCTGGTCGTGCGCGAAAGAAGTGAACCCGCATGCGCTTTCCGGCATGGCCACCAGCGTGGTGAATATAGGTGCATTTCTGGGCGCTGCGATTTTGCAGCCGCTGGTTGGATGGGCGATCGACCGTGCGCATGCAGGCGCAGTCGGCTCACCGTTAGGCCTGCCCGAGTATCAGTCCGGTATTGTGATCATGCTGGCTTTTTCGCTGATGGGTCTGATTGCGACGCTGTTTGTGCGCGAAACTTATTGTCGTTATGTCACGTTGAAATAATTTTCGCATGCTGCGCGTGACGCACCTTAGCCGCTGCAATCAATCATGTTTGGCCTGAATAACGGTATTGGAATGCTGATTGTTGAATCGGCATTGACTTCATTAGCAGTGTCATTAATACTTCTAGGGTTATTTATATAATTTCATTTATATGACAAATCGATTTAATTGCAAGTCATTGATTATATTTATATTTCTGTGTTATGGCGCAATTGTTTCGCAAGCCTCACGGGCTGCGGTTGTGGCCAATGAACTGCATGTCGGTGTGCTCTACTGGTCGATGAATATTCCCGGTCAGGTTGCGATGCGCAAGGGGCTGGAAGACGAGGCGGTACGCATTAATGCCGCAGCGAAACGGCAAGGTCTGCCAAGGGTAAAGCTGATCACGCGGGTTGCGGGTGACGGTGTGGAAGGGATTGAGCGCCAGATCAAACAGATGTTCGAGATGGTGAAGCAGAAGCCGGATATTATCGTGGTGCAACCCACCGACAATGCCGCGCTTGCCGCGCCTCTGCGTGCCGCCAATCTCGCGGGTATTCCGGTGGTGGCCTATGATCAGTACATCAGCGGTGGCGTGCTGGCCGCCTTTCTCACCTCGGATAACCACCAGGCAGGTTATCTGGATGGTGAGTATGTGGCGGCGCAATTTCCCGACAAGACCGCGATCAAGCTGATACTGGTGGAGTATCCGCGTGTTTCCTCTACCGTCGAACGGCTCAATGGTTTCCTTGACGCGCTGCGCGACCATGCTCAGGCCTACGAAATACTCAAGACCTACGAGGCGGTGGAGCCGACAGGCGGACGACTTGCAGGCAGACAGATTTTGCAGGATTTTCCGGCCAGGGGAAGCATTGATGTGGTTTTCAGTGTCAATGATGGTGGCGGGCTCAGTGTGGTGGATGCGCTGGCCAAAGCGGGACGCACGGAGATTATGGTTGCCACGATCGACGGTGACCCGAAGTCGGTCGAGAATATCCGCAGAGGTCGCCTGACGCATATTGATGCCGCGCAATTCTGCGGGCCGCTGGGGGCGGAGTCGCTCAAGGCTGCGTATGCCATCGCCACCGGCAAAGCCACGCCGAAACAGGCGCTGGTGCCCGTTTTCCCCATCACGCGGGATACCCTGTCGCGCTATACCGGTTGGGGTGGCCCGATTCCGGAAAAATTTACCAAACCCTGGATTGCCCGCAATCCAGTTTGGGAAGACACCGTGAAGGCGGCCCAATAAGATGGCTGTGCAGAAAATATCGCATTTCAATCCGGCTATCGAGGTAGAAGAACAATCCTTTGCCAATTTTGACCGTCGTATTGCACTCTCCTTTGGCTCCCTGATTCTGGCAATGCTGCTGACGGTATCGCTTGCCGGGGGCATTTATTATGGCGGGGTGGCCGAGCGCGAGCAGAATCAGTTGTCCACCCTGGTGACGAAAATTCTGGCCAAGTCGGTGAATCGCATCAGCTTCTCGGGCAAGTATCATTCGCGATTGCTGCTGGAAGAAATTGCCAGGGACGAACCGGATATTCGCTACATTCTGGTGGCTGACAAACAGGGCAATGTGCTGGCAAGCAGCAATCCTTCCGGCAATGACACTCAGCTGGGCAGAGCGGCGCTGGATTCTGCCAGGACTGTGCTTCAGGGCAAGCAAAAAGAAATCAGAGAGTTTAATTTCAATGGCGAGCTGATCCGTGAGATTACCGTGCCTTATCTGCGCGGTCTGGATAACGAAATGTCGGGTGTGATTCAGGTGGGTCTTTCGGATCAGGCGCGTTCTGATGCATGGTTGCGTGGCCTGGTCATTGGCGCTGCGCTGATCCTGTTGCTGATGGTCATCGGCATTGCTGTTACACGACGCATCAGCCGGCGCTTTGGCCGCCCGGTGATCCATCTTGCCAGTGATCTTTCGGCAACATTACAGGCTATCCCCGATCTGTTGTTTGAGCTGGATGAAGACGGGCGTTATCTTAATGTCATGGCGACGCGAGAAAAACTTCTGGCCGCCCCCCGTGAGTTGCTGCTGGGCCGCACCGTCCGGGAGGTATTACCGCAGGCAGCGGCAGATACGGTGTTGCTGGCACTTGCGGCAGCAAGCGAGAAGGGTAGCGCCTATGGTTGCGAGATCAGCTTGCCACTGGCCGATGGCACCGGATGGTTCGAACTTTCGGTGGCGAAAAAACCGGTTGCAGCAGGCGAGAAACAACGTTTTATCGTGCTTTCACGCGACATCACCGAGCGCAAACAGGCAGAGGAAGAAATTCACAATCTGGCCTTTTATGATCCGCTGACCAGCCTGCCCAATCGCCGCTTGTTGCACGACAGGCTGCACCAGGCGCAGGCAGCCTGTATGCGCGGCGAGCATCACGGCGCACTGATATTTATTGACCTGGATAATTTCAAGACACTAAACGATACCAAAGGGCACGATGTGGGTGATCTGCTGTTGCAGAAGGTCGTGCAGCGTCTGCAGGTGGGGGTGCGCGATGGCGATACCGTGGCACGACTGGGCGGGGATGAGTTTGTGGTGATACTGGAATCACTCAGCGCCCATTCAGACGAGGCTGCGACGCAGGCCAGCCTGGTCGCGGAGAAATTGCGTATTGCGCTGGGAAGCCCGTATCTGCTTAAAGAGCATGAATATCATTCGACGCCCAGTATTGGCGTTACCCTGTTTCAGGGGCATAGCGAAAGCGTGGAGGATTTGCTCAGGCACGCCGATACGGCCCTGTATCAGGCTAAATCAGGTGGCCGTAACACCATTCGATTCTTTGATCCGGACATGCAGGCCGATTTGGAATCCCGCACCGAGATGATCGGCAATCTGCGTCACGCCCTGCAGCACCAGCAGTTGCGCCTGCATTACCAGTCTCAGGTGGATAGTTCGCAGCGCATCATCGGTGCGGAGGCACTGCTGCGCTGGAATTCACCGCAGCACGGGCTGGTTTCTCCTGCCCAGTTTATTCCACTGGCCGAGGAAACCGGCCTGATCGTGCCGATAGGATTGTGGGTGCTGAAAACGGCATGCGAGCAGATCAAAAGCTGGTCTGCAAATTCTGCCACCAGTGAATTGCAGCTTGCCGTCAATGTCAGCGCATGCCAGTTCCGTCAGCGGGATTTTATCGGGAATGTGCAGCAGGTGATCGGCGCTTCGGGCATCAATCCAAACAGACTGAAAATTGAGCTGACAGAAAGTGTGGTGCTCGACAACGTGACTGACAGTATTACCAAAATGTATGAACTCAAAGCGATGGGGATACGCCTGTCGATGGATGATTTCGGTACGGGTTACTCATCTCTTTCTTATCTCAAAAAACTGCCGCTGGATCAGCTAAAGATTGACCAGTCATTTGTCCGCGATATCGTGATAGATCCCAACGATGCAGCCATCGTGCAGGCGATTATTACCATGGGCCAGGCTTTCGGCTTGAGCGTTATCGCCGAGGGTGTGGAAACCGAGGCACAACGCGAATTTTTACATCTGCATGGTTGCCACGCCTTTCAGGGCTTCCTGTTCAGCAGGCCGGTGCCGATAGAGCAGTTTGATTCTTTGCTGTAGCAGGGCTGCAGCGAACAGAAATATAATTTAATCTGATACCAGCAGTGCGAGTTGCGCTTCATCCAGATAACACCATTCGCCTTCCGCCAGTTCCAGTGCTTCGAGCTTCAGTTTGCCTATCTGCGAGCGGCGCAATGCCGCGCAGTGGTTGCCGGCTGCAGCGAGCATGCGTTTTACCTGATGATATTTTCCCTGTTCCAGCACGATTTCAATTTGATGGGTGTCGACCATGCGGCAGGTGAGCGCTGCCAGTGGTGCGGGCTCATCGTGCAGTTTTACACCGCCAAGCAATTTTTCAACCAGTTGCGGTGTCACCGGATCTTGCGTGGTGGCGACATAGACTTTGGGGATGTGGCGCTTGGGTGAGGATTGCGCGTGGATGAATGAGCCGTCGTCGGACATCAGCAGCAGCCCGGTGGTGTCGTGGTCGAGACGGCCCACCGGTTGCACGTCGCGCCGGGTGAACTGTTCCGGCAGCAGGCTGAGCACACCGGGATGATGGCTGGGTTTGCGCGAGCATTCGTAGTCGGCAGGTTTGTTTAGCGCGATGTAAAGGTGTTCGCGGTAGCGGTGCGGTTCGCCGAATACACTGAACTCAAGACCTTCGGTTTCGATGCGGGTATCGCTATCGGTGATGGTTACACCGTTGATTATTACATCGCCATCTTCGATCAGTTCGCGGCACCATTTGCGTGTGCCGAATCCCTGCGATTGCAGGGCGCGTTCCAGGGTCAGTTTGCTCATATCGTAAATAAAATCAGTAAGATAATTTGAATCGTTGTATATTGGACATGGTTCAAGCGGCAGAAGTATAGGCGATACAGGCTGAATCATAGCTTGCTGCAAGGCACTTTAATTTCTGCCGGAAAATATATTTATCCACCAAACGCGTAAAACAGTTGAGCAAAAAGCGAAAAGCTTCTGTAATATTAAGCGAGTATATTAGTAGGAAATATTAGTATAAGTTAATATTTATGCAGGGAAATGTTTTAAACCATTGTGTGTGGTTGCACGCAGATTCTGCAGACAAATTATTCAGGGATGACAATATGCAAGAAACCAATATCGATCAAAATACAGGTTTCCTCGACCGTTTTAGTTTTATGCAATTGGCGACAGATTTAGTTGCCCAAGTTGGAGAAAATGACCAGTCCCTGGCAGTCCTGTGGATCGATCTTGACCGCTTCAGGCAAATTAATGAGTCTTTCGGGTATGACGGTGGCGACAGTATTATTTCTTTGGTTGCTGATCGAATCAGAGACAAAACCAGGGGCAAGGCAAGCATAGGCCGGGTAGGTACCGATGAATTTGTTTGCCTCCTCCCCGGTTTTGAAATGGATATGGCCGAAACATTGGGTGCTGACTTGCTGAATGCAATCAGGCCGCCTATGACTATCGGTGACTTCAGAATCCGTCTTACTGCCAGCATGGGAATCGCGTTGCTGGAGCCGGAAGAAAGTGCTTCCGAGCTGCTTGAACGCGCCGACTGGTCAAAAATGACAGCGAAAAATGAGGGCGGTAACCGTTATGTGCTGTCCGGCAGCGAGCAGGTTCCCAGCACGATGGGAATTATTCAGGCTCGCGAGGATCTGGAAGTTGAATACTTACTCAACTCTGCGCTGGAAAATGGCGGGCTCCAGCTGCACTATCAACCCATACTGGGCTTTGGCGGTAGTGTCCTGTCGGTTGAGTGCCTGATGCGCTGTATCGTGAATGGTAAAAACATTCCGCCTGCCAGATTTCTGCCTGTGGCAGAAAAGAGCGGCTTGATAGTCGGTCTGGGTGAATGGAGTCTACTGCAGGGCACGCGACAGGCACAGCAGTTAAATAAACGTGGTATGCGCACCACGGTATCGATCAATGTTTCGCGCGGACAACTGTCGGATCGCAGATTTACCCAGTCATTAAATGCCGCAATTATCCTTGCCGATGTTGAGCCGGGTTTGATTGAACTGGAGCTGTCTGAATCATTGTTTATGGATGCTTCAGATGCGATTCAGGCGAACCTTCGCAATATCCGCACCCTTGGTGTCAGCCTGGCGATTGATAATTTTGGCAGCGGTTTGTCTTGTCTCGGCAATCTCAAGGATATTCCGGCAAACAAGTTGAAGTTGAGCCGCACATTTACCGTGACCATGCTTGAAGATTCACGTTCGATGTCCGTGCTGAAAGCAATGGTTCAGATGGGTAAAGATCTCGGCATGACGGTGATTGCCGAAGGCGTTGAAACCAAAGAGCAGATGGAAGCATTGCGTGAGTTGCGCGTGGATGGCATTCAGGGGTACTACTATGCAAAGCCTATGGACGTTGAAGCCTTGTCCTTGTGGCTAAAGGAAAGGGAGCATGTATGAGTGATGATAATAAGGGGGCAGAATTTTCCCAATCTCGACGGATTGGGGATTTGCTGGGTAATACCATTGCCGATACCGGTATTCCATTGCGTCCCGCGATTCTTGATCGTGTCCATGTTGAGATGGCCAAAGATGAACCGGATTTAAATATGCTGGCACGCATCATCAGTGCCGATGTGGCTTTGTCGGGCGGACTGATCGCGATTGCAAACTCACCGTATTTTGGCTTTCATGGACGTGTGCGGTCGGTGAATGAAGCCTTGATGGTATTGGGTCTCGATGTTTCGTGCCGCGCTATTTCCGGATTGATTTTACGCAAGCTGTTCCCGGTAACAACCGTGATGGAGCGTTTTTGGGATGCCTCTTCAAGTATCGCACGCCTTTCCGGCTGGTTGGCACAACATCCTGATCTGGGCATAGAGTTACAAGCAAGCGATGCTTACACCTTCGGTCTGTTTCGTGACTGTGGTATCGCTATTTTGCTGAACCGGTTTCCCTATTACCATGAGGTGCTCGCCAAGGCGAATGCAGAGAAGATCCTCAGCTTTACCGAGGTTGAAGAAATACAATGCCCGAGCAATCATGCGGTAATTGGCGGGGTGCTGGCGCAGAGCTGGTGGCTTCCAGAGGAAATCAGTACGGCTATTCGCCTGCACCATGAATATGGAATATTGAAGGAAAGTGATTCCACCCTGCTGCCACCGGCGACACGCGGCCTGATTGCAGTAGCAGAGTTATCGGAGCACATCTTCCAGTATCACACCGGCCTCAGTAAGTCGGAGGAATGGTCTAAATCCAAGGATGTGTGCCTGAACTTGCTGGAAATTGAAGAGGATGCGTTGCCGCGTTTTTATGAAGAGGCTGCACCCGTGCTGGCAAAATATGACTAGCGATGCAATGATCAAGCACCAGATTATTTTGTATAACTGATTGATTTTATTTAATAAATAGCTTTCAGGGTGGCGCTGTCTCTCTCCGCGGGCAACCCGGTCAATGCAGGGTTGCCCATTTCTTGAAATACGCGGTCATGATATTTTTTATCTCGGGACCGTATTCTGCTTTTTCAGACTGAATCAGTCCTTCTTCAAAAAACTGCGGGCAATCTTGCGGCAGGTTGCGCTCCAGCGTGTCAAATGCCCGGATCATTAATTCTTTATTCTGGGTGCGTGTGGCGACAATGGCAAAGTTAATGTTGAGCATACGCCAGGGGCGGTTGGTGTCGGTCTTGTCCTGATCATTTTTCAACTCGGGCGAGCAGTGCTCAATGATCTCGTTCATCACATGAAACAATGAAGTCAGTGCACTCTTGTCGCCGGTATGGTTTGCCTTGGCAGCCAGTATGTTCACGATGACTTCCAGATTGCGAATTTCTCCAAGATGGCGGATCACCCAGTGTGCTGCAGCAAGCGCGATCTCTTGCAGCACTGCCTTTTCCTTTGGTAACGCCAGACGCTCCGCCCAGATGCCCAGTTCATTCAGGCAATTGATCGCATCTTCTCCAATCTGGCTTATGTTGTCCTTGTTGATGATGCTGTTCTCAATATGCTTGTTGCCCAGTTTTTCATAGATAATAAAAAACTGCTTAATTGCGTCAATCAACTGTGGCGGCGTGGTTTCTGCGCCCGCTTGCAGGCTGCCGCTGTCGTAAGCCTGCAGGACAAGCATGCTGGTCTGGGTAAAGATCTTTTTCAGTTCGTCAGCTGTCATGTTTTGAATTGAAAATAAATTCATGGAAAATCTGAGTTCTAGATTAACACTTATGGATCGTGCGGGGTGGATTTGCGTTCCAAGGCTAAAGGGGGCTTGAAATATCGTAAAATGTCCCAATTTATGCGCACGTCCTGTCACACAATAACGGAGAAAATAATGAGCACTGCTGCAACCAATAACCGCGAAACCATGGGTTTTCAGACCGAGGTTAAGCAACTTCTGCAACTGATGATTCATTCGCTGTATTCGAACCGCGAGATTTTCCTGCGCGAACTGATTTCGAATGCGGCCGATGCCTGCGACAAGCTGCGCTTCGAGGCGCTGCACAATGCGGCACTGTTCGAGAATGATTCCGAGCTCAATATTCGCGTGGCCTACGACAAGACAGCGCGCACGCTGACCATCAGCGACAACGGTATCGGCATGAGCCGCGACGAGGTGATCAATAACCTCGGCACCATCGCCAAGTCCGGCACGCGCGAGTTCTTTACGCGTCTGTCCGGCGACCAGCAAAAAGATGCCAATCTGATCGGACAGTTCGGTGTGGGTTTCTACTCGGCGTTTATCGTGGCCGACAAGGTGACGGTGATCACGCGTCGTGCCGGTGAAAAGACCGATCAGGGCGTGAGCTGGGAGTCGGACGGCGGTGGCGAGTTTGTGATCGAGATGGTGGAGAAGGCTGCGCGCGGCACCAGCATCACCCTGCATCTGCGCGCAGAAGGCCAGGACGATCTGCTGAGCGGCTCCAAGTTGCGCAGTATCATCCACAAATATTCTGACCACATTGTGCAGCCCATCCTGATGCAGAAGGAAGAGTGGAAGGACGGTGCACAAGTGGTGCTGGACGAGGAAGAAACCGTCAATCAGGCTTTTGCATTGTGGGCGCGCGCCAAGAATGAAATTACTGACGATGAGTACAAGGGATTCTACAAGCATGTAGGCCACGACTATGAAGATCCGCTGGCCTGGACCCACGCGAAAGTGGAGGGTCGCCAGGAATATACACAGTTGCTGTATGTCCCTGCCAGAGCGCCGTTTGATATGTGGGATCGCGATTCCATGCACGGGGTGAAGCTGTATGTGCGCCGAGTGTTTATCATGGACGATGCCGCGCAGCTGATGCCGCATTACCTGCGTTTTGTGCGCGGCGTGGTCGACTCCAACAATCTGCCGCTCAATGTGTCGCGCGAGATACTGCAGGAGTCGAAAGACATCGAAGCGATCCGTGCAGGATGCACCAAGAAGGTGCTGGGCCTGCTGGAAGATATGGCCGCCAAGGAGCAGGACAAATATGCCAAGTTCTGGGCCGAGTTTGGCAAGGTATTGAAAGAAGGTATAGGCGAGGATCTTCCCAACAAGGAAAAGATTGCCGGTCTGATGCGTCTGGCTTCTACGCACGCCGATACCGATGCGAATGCCGTATCGCTGGCCGATTACATCGGCCGCATGAAGGAAGGCCAGGACAAGATCTATTACATTACCGCCGATACCTTCAATGCCGCAAAGAACAGCCCGCATCTGGAAGTGTTCCGCAAAAAGGGCATAGAAGTGTTGCTGTTGACCGATCGTGTGGATGAGTGGGTGGTGAGCAATCTGCCCGAGTTCCAGGGCAAGCAACTGGTCTCCGTGGCCAAGGGCGGGCTGGATCTGGGCAAGCTGGAAGACGAGGCAGAAAAGCAGGAGCAGGAAAAAGATGCCGGCGATTTCAAGGAGCTGACCGACAAGATCAAGACCAGCCTCAGCGGTCGCGTCAAGGAAGTGCGTGTGACTCATCGCCTGACCGAGTCGCCTGCCTGTCTGGTGGCCGACGAGCACGACATGAATGCCAATCTGGCACGCCTGCTGAAGGCCTCAGGACAAAAGGCGCCGGTGTCGCAGCCTATCCTTGAGATTAACCCGAAACATCCGGTGGTGTTGCGCCTCAAGGTGGAAGAGAAGAAGTTTGACGACTGGGCTGCGGTGCTGTTTGACCAGGCTCTGCTGGCTGAGGGCGGCCAGCTGGATGATCCAGCCAGCTTCGTGAAGCGGGTGAACCAGTTGATGCTGGAGATGAGCGGCAGTTAATTGTTATAAATGTTGAATAAGAAAATAGGGCAGCTTATCGCTGCCCTATTTTTTTATGTTTAAAAATCCTGGGGAAGCATTTGTCCACAGATTTCACAGATTTACACAGATTAATCTCTACTCGGTTCTTTTATACCTGCATGAAAAGATATCCAGTCAATTGAATATTTATAATCAATTCCAATCAGGCTTTATCTGTGTAAATCTGTGAAATCTGTGGTTTCAAATGATATCCACCAAACTGGAGGGAACGAACAACTAAATGGCTGGAAAAGCGATTTTGATCATCGGCGACGG
>Ga0105091_10000601_pt1 | contig 15211 bp, 9 predicted proteins | sample PPLLak1March2015_FD_87022 | JGI IMG/M metagenome (GOLD analysis project Ga0105091, IMG submission 87022) | Freshwater sediment microbial communities from Prairie Pothole Lake near Jamestown, North Dakota, USA - PPLs Lake P7 Core (1) Depth... | ecosystem: Environmental > Aquatic > Freshwater >... | reverse complement strand
CCCAATGATCTAATCTCCGTTAAAGCTTTGGAGCATTTATCCTGTAATAGTTGCCGGGGTGAGTTAATTTCGCCAAATCCTACAAATGCTGCTGTAATCATGTCATCATACATTTTTGAGCTGTACTATGATTACTATAAAATTAATTCTACCTTGACGCCGGAAACATACCGTTTATAAGCTCTACAGTACGGTCCACCAATACCTGTCCGCCCTCGGGACCTACCATGGAACTTTGTATGATGGCACTGTATCCGCCGCCTTTGACTGCCTTTTCAGTTGGAAGGTATGAGCCTGCCCCTGCCGCCAGCTGCACTACAAACGTCTGCAATGCATTGCTCCGGGCCTGCATCCTTATCCCGTAATCAGTAAATAACTCAAATTGATTTGTACAAACCACAATATCCCCGATGCGGAGTACATGTATTTCAACCTCCAATTCCTGATCCTCACCGGCTTTCTGTATTTCGAACCTTTTGACCACATCCCTGTTCCAGGTCATGCGTGCCATAAGTTCCTCTGCTGCGGAGGGATCAGCTGCAATCTCTGCTTCGGCTTTCTTACATTCGTTTTGTGCGTACTCGCATTCTGCCTGGGTAACCATTCGCCTGGGCAACGGCAGGCTTTCCACCTTATGGATTAATTGGACGTTCTCGTAGCGATCATTTTTCACTGTTTCATAAGCTTCCTCAACCGCAATTGTAATACGCCTGGCAATTTCATCAAGACGGCTTAATTTCCGTAACTTGATCATCCGTTCTTCCGCGGCCTTGCGGAACATCGGTCTGGGAGACTGATCACCTGCAGCGCCAATCCATCCAACCACACAAAGGTCAGGACCAAACCGTTTCTTCAGATTCTCACGGACAGGATGCCAGTAATCCGCATTGACAGCCGATCGTGATTCCACCTCCTGGGCCGGACAGGGAACATTAATTGCTGTAGCAACTAATTTACCCGCCTTATCCCAAAAGAAGAGCATATTTACATCGTGATCTTCCATCCCTTCAAGGTTCATGAATTCAGGGAGACTGGTATTTCCATACATCTGGGCAGTTCCCGGCGCAAAAAATCCAGAAGGAACCGGTTTTGAATATACTGCCCTTCTGTTATACGCAATAGCAGCATGGCCCAATCCCCATGTAACACTCCCCGGTTTGCGGTTCTTCCATGCCTGGACAATGGCTCCGGTTACCCGCTGAACGAAGAAATCAAGGTATTCCTCAGGCTGCAAAACTCCCTTCTTTGGTATCTTGTACGAGAAGGAAGATGTGGAATCATTTTCCAATACCGGGGCTGTATGGGTATGAATTCCAGTCATGATAATATTTTTCGTATCCAGACCTGGAATTTTCCCATGAACCTCATCACGGACCATTTTCTGATATATTTCAGGGATTCCGATCAGGTCACAGGCAACAATGATCGCTCTTTCCGGTAAATGATCACCATCCTGTGATTCAAGAGCAATCACATTCGTCAACAGCGGTGTTTCCATGGTATTGGCAATACGAAGCTCAAATTGACCGTCAAGGGCCACTGGTAATGCCGGGGTTATATCAGCAGTAGCAGTGCCGATCAGCAGTTCAGATGCAAGAATATTGACAGGCCAAATCAAAATGATTAGAAGCAGTTTGATATTCATCGGAGTGATTTTTAAGTTCATTTATATCTAGTAGTCCTGAATTAAATAATACATGGATGGGTAATTTTTGCCAATTTCGAATCTGAATGCCCCATCAACATATTCGGAAGGTATCTGACCTATCGTAAATCCCTGTGGATTGATTGCCAAAACTTTCAGTTTAGTCCTGTTTGTTTTGATCTCAATTGCAGCCTCGATCACTTCTACCTGCACGGGCCCGTTACCTACATCCAGCTGGACAGTATGGTCCTCATTATAGCTGCTGTTTGTATTATCTGCCCTGCCAACTGCTGTCAACAGCATGTTTACAGATTGATTTATAGGGTCTTCCGTCAGTGAACTGATAGCCACAGTGGCAAAATCCGACTTAACACGGATATTCAGGTCGGCTAAGTTCAGAATTCCTTCCTTACCCAAAAATCCATATACTGCTTTTGTTGCCGGTGTATCGATCCAGCCTGTTTTGGTTTTCAGGTTCCTGTAAAGCTGTTTGTTACCAGAAATTACTTCACCCTTGGCCAGATCAACCAGGGTTTCTTCCGGGCTCACCTCAATACCTTCCATGTGGGTCATTCCAGGAAAGAACATTTCAATGCGTTGTTTTTCAGTCGAAAGCTGAAGCGCCTTAATATCAGGACTAATCCCTGTATTGTCCAATCTGACATAGGCTGTCTTATCCGAAGGGGTTATATCTCCTCTCCGGAACATGAGCGCAGCATGGTAAAAAAGTCCGAATTTGGCCGGATCATTGAATGTGTCAAATACACCACCCCGGTAATATACCCCGCCAATGGCGTCAGAAGTTATTGGTTTGCCGATCATGTCCACCTTTTCGTCCGTCGAATAACGGTAGGTATGGATGCAAAATCCACCCCAGGCCTGTAAAGCTCCTGCAGCCGCCAGCAAGAGTGAGCTCTCTGCCCTCCATTCATTGGGCCACGGGTCATCCCACTCCGAAACGAAGAAAGGTTTGCCGGAAACCCTGTTGAAAGCCAGGCCAGGCAACATATTATCTGCACTTCCGGTCATGGACTCATTAAGAAACTTCTTGTGATCAGCCTCCCATTGCCAGGAATACCAATATGCATGACTGTCTGTGAAATCCCCGGCCAGCTGCGCAGATAAATGGGCACTGCCCCTGCTCCAGTTTGTACCTGCTATGGGTATTTTTACTCCCGTTTCGCGCATATGCTTCATCATTTCATTATAATACCTCCTCGTAATTTCTACATAAAAATCCCGTTGGTTTTCGTCTGTCTGATTAAATGCTACCTTTTCCTTACCGATCTTAATTTTTCTTGCCACAGCCCATTCCCTGTACATTGCCTCCAGTTCGCTTCTGTATGGTTCCAATGTTACATTTTGGGTAAACAGATCATTCTCATTGGTCACTTCAACGAGCGCTATTGCCGGATCATCCTTGTAGGCAAGTCCAGTGTATGGATTAATATGGGTCCACAGGTCATAGTTGAACTTCTTTTGCAGGTCTATCAACCGTTTGTTAAAAGAACTGTATGGTTTTGCTGCATCCGTAAGCGCCTCGGCGGCTTCAAGGCTGTCTCCCGACCTGAATCGCCTATAAGTCAGCAAATCCATATAAACATAAATTCCTTGCTGCTTCAGGCAGTATATAAGGTAATCAAGGTGATCCATACTCGCCGGATCCAGGTTCATGGTATTGGTCATATTCAGTCCCTTTGTATATTGAAATATATTCGGAGTGGACCATTCCGCATCCAGCTGATGGAACCGCACCATGTTCACACCTGTTTTAGCTAATCTTCTGGCTGTCTTCTCGCTGTAATCATGCGTCGGAAAATTTGCCCCGCTGTTGAAGTTGGTGCCCCAGAATTTTGCCACGGTTCCATCCTCGAAGACAAACCTGTCCCCGTTCACTTTCAGAAAACCATGTTTCCCGGCAGGTTTTTCCTTTTCATATAAAAAGGACAGGTCAACCGGCATATCATCCCAGGGCAATGTATAGGGGATGGTCCTTTTGATCGTGTCACCCTGCAGAGTCACACCCGGATAAGTTGCGGGGTAACTTTCCCTGGCAGTCAATTGAAAAACCAGGATCAAAAGCACGATTGCCCGAGTCCCCACCCTGGCTGTCAGGTTTTTGCCGGTTTCATTCTTTCTTAATTTACTAAACAATAATTTTCTGTTCATAATTCCGGTGATTTTTTTATGATTATGAATGAGGAGTTTGCATATAGATTGAATATTCCTGTAATACGGAAGATCATTTATTAATTTAATCAATTTTCACCGGATGACCATGATGGTATCCCTCAGTCTGATATCTTCGGCCGATGCCCCGATCATAATTTCGAATTCTCCAGGCTCGACCACGTAATTCATATTTTTGTCCCATAGACCCAATTCCCTGCAGGGAATTGTAAATTCAAGGGTAATTGTTTGATTTGGAACAACCTCTGTCTTCCTGAAGCCCTTCAGCACTTTTACCGGGGTTGTCACAGAACTGATTATGTCATTGATATATACCTGGACTACTTCTTTCCCGATCAGCTTACCTTTATTTTTGACTTGCACGGATAAACTAACGGTGTCATTTGCCCTCAGTTCCTTCTGCCGGATCTTCAGATCGGAATATTCGAATTCAGTGTAACTTAACCCGAATCCGAAAGGAAACAACGGATCAGGAGAGGAAAACACATAGTCCCGTCCCGGTTTTTCCGGAGTGCCGGGCTGATTATAAATACCTCTTCCGGTGGGTTTATAATTATAAAATACAGGTACATGGCCCACACTTTGAGGAATGGATACTGTAAGTTTTCCGGATGGCACGACCATTCCGAATAGAATGCGGGCGATGGCATTGCCACCCTCTTCTCCCGGATACCAGGCTTCCAGAATGGCAGGAATATGGTCTTTTTCCCATTTAATACTGTAAGCCCTTCCGTGAACCAGGATCAGGACAATCGGTTTCCCGGTCTTATAAATTGCCTGTATCAGATCAGACTGGATACCTGGCGGAGTCAGTTCTGCACGGTCGTATCCTTCCCCGCATGTCGGATAAGCGCCTTCGTCCGCCAGTTCGCCCCACCCCATTCCTGAGAGAGACATACTCGTTCCGCCAATCACCATTATCACCGCATCGCTTTTTATTGCAGCGTTTATCGCCTCCTTGAACCCGCTGCTCTCAAGATCCGTGATACCGCATCCCTTTGCATAGTTAATCATGATCCTGTTCCCGACTATTCTCTTTATCCCGTCAAGGATGGTTACTCCTGAGGCATTATCTTTGGTAATACTGTAATCTCCGTATTGCACCTGGTTGGCATTGGGCCCGATAACCGCCAACGATTTCAAACGGTCCAGGTCAAGAGGCAGAAGATTATCCTGGTTTTTGAGCAATACAATTGATTCCTCAGCTATGATACGAGCCAGACTTACCGCCTCCTTGCTATGCACCAGCGTTGATATATCCTGCGGTGCCACATAGGGCTTATCGAACAATCCTGCCCTGAACTTTACGGTAAGGATATTCCTTACTGCCTCATCGACCAATGTGGCGATTTCGCTGTCGGTTTTTGAAAGGTTGATCAGCTCAGAATATGCATAATCGGAGCCTTCCTGATCTACACCTGCCTTAAGGGCCAGGACAGCCGTCTCGGTTTTATTGGCCGTAAGTCTGTGATTGTGCTCTAACATGTTGACAGCTCCATAATCTGCGAATACATAACCTTTAAAGCCATATTCCTTTCTCAGGATATCCCGAAGCAGATATTCGCTGGCATGAACAGGAATCCCGTTTACTTCATTATAGGCCGGCATAATGGAATAGACATTAGCCTCTCTTACTGCCTTTTCGAAAGGATATAAATGAAGGTTCCGGAAGTCTCTGGGACCCACTTCTACCGGTGCTATATTAATGCCGGCCGTCGGTATGCTATACCCAACGAAATGTTTCGCAGTGCCGATCAGATGGTGATCGGGAATTGAGTTCCTGGTTACTGAAGGATCACCTTGCATACCTATCACGAAAGCTTTCCCCATTTCGGCCACCAGGAAAGGATCCTCTCCAAAACATTCTTCCACCCTGCCATACCGGGGATCTCTGGCCAGGTCGAACAAGGGGGAAAAAGCCTGGTCACAACCGGATATACTGGCTTCATAGGCGATTACTTCTGCCATTCTCCTGATCAATTCAGGGTTCCAGGTACTTCCCTGTCCGATTGTCTGTGGAAAGTTGGTTGCTCCCAGGGCCAATTGTCCATGAAGACCACTCAGTTCTACCTGAATGGCAGGTATGCCCAATCGTGTATTTTTCCTCAGATACTGATCTGCGGCCTCTGAGAACCTGGCAATTCTGACAACGTCAGCAATCGGGGGATCCAGACATCCGATACTTTTGCCTTTGAACAGCGCTTCGAGAGATTCCCCGGTAACCTTACCACGGTCGTCCGATTTTAAATCTGCCAGGTCAAGTTTCAGCATCTGCATCACTTTCTCCTCAATCGTCATCCTGTTCATCAGATCTTTCACACGTTCCTCTACCCGTAGATCCGGGTTCCTGTAAGGCAAAACCTGTCCCTGCAAACTAAGGAAGGATAAGACTATCAAAAAAGAAGACAGGATTCCTGCAAGGATTGTTCCTCTGTTTATTAATCTCATAAATTATTCCCTTATGCAGTTATACCATTATTTACATTCATATCAAATTTATTGTCTTAAAATGTCACAGAAAACTATTTCTTTTTCAAATAATGACACTGTATTTGCATAAACTGATACTTTTATTTAATTTCCCATACCATTCACACCGGGAAATATGAAGCCAAAACTGGAGAAAATACCGGTTCACCTGTCCTCTTCAATTGCCGTAAAGAGAGAGATCACGCCTTACATGGATTATCCATGGCATTATCATCCTGAGTTCGAAATCATCTTTGTTGAAAAAAGTTATGGTATCCGGTTAATGGGGAATCATATCGGAAACTTTACTGATGGCGATCTGATGTTTATCAGCCCGAACCTGCCCCATGTCTGGCGAAACGATAAGAAGTTTTATGAGGGCAACATGGACCTTTTTGTTGATGTGTATGTCATTCAGTTCCTTGAGAATGCTCTTATGAATGGTTTCTTTGATCTGCCGGAATTCACACAAGTCAAAAACCTATTTATTCGTGGTCAGCAAGGTGTATTGATACATGGAAAGGATCATAGAAGAATATCGGAATTGATTAAAGCAGTGTATCATGCTTCTGGCATTGAAAGGTTGATCCTGTTTTTGAAAACCTTGGAGACGATAGCCAAAACACCGGATTTTGAGTTGCTTTCAAGTATCGGATATGCAAATGCAATCACAAATACCGATACTGAGAGGATAAACAAAGTGATGAGTTTCATGATGGAAAATTACTCCAGGAAAATTAACGTTCAGGAAATTGCAGATCTGGTCAGTCTTAATAAATCATCATTCTGCAGGTATTTTAAAAGCAGGACCCATAAGACCTGTTCACAATTCTTAAATGAAATACGGATTGCTCATGCTTGTAAACTACTGTTAAATAGCAATATGACCATTTCTGAAATTGGTTACGAAACCGGGTACAACAATATTTCTCATTTTAACAGGCAGTTTAGGTTGATAACAGACATGACTGCAAGAGAATATGTAAAAAAATACTTTAGAAGTACCGGCTCATGAAACCAACACCAGGCTTAAGTTTTATAATTGCAACATTGAGTCTCCTTACATTCGGTTGCCGGAACGCTGGCAATTCCGAAGGTGACAAATTCATCACGGCGCATCTGAATGTGAACACAGACAGCATTCCGGCTGTTTTTGCCTGCTGTCGTCCGGACATCATTGCCGCACGACTGAAGAATGAAGCATACAACAGGTTTGTCCGTTTCCAATTACCCCGAACAAAGCAGGAGTTGGAGGAATTCCGGACAAGTCTGAAGGAACAGATCAATGACAGGGCCGGCATCATAGTAGATCATGATCTGCCGCTGCAAATGGAGGAACAGGGATATTCGGACCTGAACGGGTATTTAATCAAAAACATTATTTTCCAGACACTCCCGGGGTTGTATGCAACTGCCAACCTGTACATTCCCGATGGCCAAGGACCTTTTCCGGCTGTGATGGTACTTCACGGGCACTGGACCGAAGCCCGTTTGTGTAGCCCGGTCCAGTCGGTTGCTCTTGCTCTGGTTCTCCAGGGCTATGTAACTATGACCATTGATGCCTTCGGGGCCGGAGAGCGTTCCGCAGTGCACGGTACCTTTGATTATCATGGAGCAAACCCGGGGGCTTCCCTTATGAATGTGGGAAAGACTCTGCTGGGAATACAGGTTTCCGAGAATATGAGGGGGATTGACCTCCTTTGTTCCCTTCCGGTTGTCGATCCTAAACGCATAGGAGCCACAGGGGCAAGCGGAGGCGGGAACCAGACCATGTGGCTGACAGCCCTGGATGAACGGGTGAAGGCAGCTGTTCCCGTTGTGAGCGTTGGCACATTCGAATCATATATTATGGGATCCAATTGCGTTTGTGAGCTTTTGCCTGACGGGCTGACACTCACTGAAGAATCGGGCATACTGGCCCTCATGGCACCCAGGGCTGTCATGCTGTGTAACCATCTCAGGGAATCGAATCCTACCTTTTTCCCGGCTGAAATGCTGCGGAGTTATAACATTGCAAAGCCTGTTTTTGACTTACTTGGGGCCGGGGAATCTATAGGGTACCGGCTGTTCGACCTGGAGCACGATTATGCGAAAGAGGACAGGGAAGCCATGCTGGGTTGGTTTGAAAGGCACCTGAAGGGAACCGGAAATGGGGAAGCCATGAAAGAAAGATCTTTTATTACGCTACCAATGGGGAAACTGATGGCATTTCCGGATGGAAAGCCTGACCTTAAGGTCGCCAACATGGAAGAATTCCTCAGGCAAAGCGGTAAGGAACTGAGAAAATCGTTCCTGGAAACGAAATCTTTTAATGTTAAGAGGAAGGTAAAGGAATTGCAGGATATCCTGCGTATCAATGAAAATCCTGGCCTTGCCCGTGTTTATCACTATCCCCGCCTGGGAGGGTGGAACCGGATGATCCTGGAAACTTCGGATGGCAGGCTCCTTCCATTGCTGCATATCGCTCCCCGGGATAAATGGAAAGGATATGTAATTCTGTGCAATCCGAAGGGGAACCGGAACATTCCTGCCGTTCTTCTGAACGACCTAACTGCCAAGGGTTCGGGGATTGTCCTGGCTGACCTGACAGGCACAGGAGAGAATGTTTCATCAACTGCGACAGCATTCGAAGGCGGTGTGGGTGACTTCCATACCCTGTCCCGGGCTTATCTGTGGTTGGGAAAAACCGCCATGGGCGAATGGGTGAAAGAACTTGATCTTATTGTTGAATTTCTGAAAGAGGAATATCAACCCGCCTCCATAAGTATTGACGGAAGCAGGGAGGCAGGCCTTGCTGCCCTGTTTTATGCCGCAACGGAAGGAAACAGTGTTTCTGAGGTGATTTTACGTGAAGCACCTCCCAGTTACCTGTTCGACAGCCGCAAAGGCATTGACTTTTTCAGTATGGCAATTCACCTCCCCGGGTTTCTTTGCTGGGGCGATATATCACTGGCAGCCGCCATGAGCGGAAAGGATATTACATTTATCAGTCCGGTTACAATGTCGGGCAATACGATAAGCAAAGCAAAATTGAATGAATACCGTTCTGAATTTGATAACATGAGAAAAACCTGTGGTAAAACAGGTAGAACATCTTTTAACTGAATTCATGATGAGAACCCAAAAAAAGGCCGTTTTAGATCCCATTAAAATCCTGGGATTGGTGCTGATCGTTCTGGCAGGATCATACCGACCCGGAATTGCCGTTGCAGGAGCTCCGGTTCAGAAAGATCCTGGGACTTCGGGTCTCAGGATTGCCACATTTGACATGGATGTCACGCCGCCGGTCGGCAGCATCATGGCATATAATCCGGTAGCGAATACATGGGATTTGGGACTCCGGGCCAAAGGAATGGTTTTGCTTGGATCGGGTAAGCCGATCGTGATATGCTCGGTTGACTGGATAGGCATTGCCAACGAAAGTCAGGACAGCTTTAAAACTGCACTCGCCCTGGCTGCAGGGACAATCCCGGAGAGGGTGGCAATTCATACCATTCACCAGCATGATGCACCTGTTTGCGATTTTGGGGCAGAAAAACTTCTTCTGGATGAGGGACTTGATCCTAATTGTTATGAGGGCAGTTTTGCCCGCGAAGTGATCAGAAGACTGAAAACCGCAGTTCAAAACTCAATCAGCCATGCCCAATCGATCACTGAAGTTGGATTTGGTGAAGCCGAAGTTTACGGTGTAGCCTCAAACCGGAGGATCCTGGGTGAGGACGGTCATGTTAAAGCCATGCGGTTCACGACATGCGAGGACTCCCTGATCAGGGCAGAACCCGAAGGCCTGGTAGATCCGATGGTCTCCCTCGTCAGTTTCTGGAATCATGATCGGCCGGTGGCGGTACTCAGTTATTATGCCACCCATCCGCAAAGTTACTATCAGACCGGCATTGCCAACCCTGATTTTCCGGGTATAGCACGTTTTATCAGGCAACTTGCGGTGCCTGATGCCCTTCATATACATTTCAATGGAGCCGGGGGAAATATTGGTGCAGGAAAATACAACGACGGATCCCATGTGAACCGGGGAATACTGGCCGAACGTCTTGCCGACAGAATGAAGCGAGCCTGGGATAGAACCACCCGAATGCGCATAAATGCAGGCGACATCACCTGGATGATACAAAAGGTAGCCCTTCCTCCGGCGCAGAATTTCAAGGCAATGGAGGGCCATCTTAACAGTTATGACACAGCCTCGCTTACTGCAAATGTTTCCAAACTGGCATGGCTGAAACGTTGCGAAGCCGGAAAACTGCTGGACCTGACGAGCCTTGGGATCAGCAATGTGAGGATTCTTCATATGCCAGGTGAGTTGTTTGTGGAATATCAGCTTGCAGCAAAGGCCATGCGTCCTGATATGCACGTAGCCATGGCCGCCTACGGCGATTATGGCCCCGAATACATTTGTACCGCCATTGCATATGAACAGGGAGGATATGAAGCGGGTACCGCCTCAGGTGTGACCCGTGAAGCGGAAGACCTGCTGATGTCAGCCATTCAAAAACTGCTTCAAGGCAATCCTTAAAATAACGGGCATTTGCAAACAATGATTAATTTTCATTATTTTTAATGTCGAATGAAACCCGCATGAAAAAGACTTCGACCAATTGAATTAAGGATAACCTCATGCGGGTTCCTGACGACCTTATAAATAAAAATCTTTCGGAAGAAAAGAAACGAAAATTAAATACCTTTCGGTTTATTAGAATTTTGTCCAGATTTCGATTTTAACCTTTATTCCCAATGAAAAACATGAAAGATCTCAGCCGCCGTAAGTTTATCGCCGGTACGGCCATCGGAACACTCGGAGCCATAAGCACTGCAGGATTGATATCATCCTGCAGCCATTCAAAGGAAAAATCAGGTTCCCTGAAATTACCGGCATTGCTAAAAAGTGCCCCGGATGGCAAGTTATTAAAGGCAGGTCTGATAGGATGCGGCGGAAGAGGAACCGGAGCAGCGCTGAATTTCGTGGATGCAGGTCCCAATCTTCAGATTGTCGCACTGGGGGACGTTTTCCAGGACAGGATCGACAGTTGCCGTGAAGCGCTTAAAACCGGAAGGAATATAGAAATTCCTGATGACAAATGTTTTACAGGTTTTGATAATTTTGAAAAAGTAATCGACTCCGGTGTGGATGTTGTGCTGCTTTGCACACCCCCCCATTTTCGCCCTGCCCATATTGAAGCAGCTGTAAACGCGGGAAAGCATATTTTCATGGAAAAACCGTGTGCTGTTGATCCTGTTGGAGCACGATCCGTGCTGATTTCATCAAAAAAGGCGGAACAATTGGGATTATGCATGGTAAGCGGAACCATCCGGAGGGTCCAAAAGGATTATATGGAAACATACCGGAGGGTCGCCAATGGTGAAATCGGGGATATTGTAAGTGCCCACGTGATACGCAATGGCGGCTCATTATGGAGACGTGACCGGAATCCCGGTTGGTCAGACATGGAGTATATGCTTCGCAACTGGGTTAATTTCTGCTGGTTATGTGGGGATAACCTGGTGGAAATGTTTATTCATGAAATAGATGTAATGAACTGGTTTATCGGCAGGATACCGGTTAAAGCAATCGGTTGGGGCGGCCGTCAAAGAAGGATATCAGGAGACCAGTATGATATTTTCAGCATTGAATATTTTTATGAAGACGGAATGCGTGCCCATTGTGCAACCAGGCAGATCAACGATTGCGCCAACCTTAAAGAAGAGATCATTATCGGGACAAAAGGATACGCCAATTGCAGCGGTACGCTTTATGATCCTGCAGGAAATGAAATCTGGAAATATCCATACCCTAAAGAGGACGAGAGCGATGAAAAATGGAAGGTGAATGATCCGTATGTTCAGGAACATGTCAACCTAGTCACGGCCATCCGCACCGGCAAGATCATTAACGATTCTGAAACCCTTGTAAATTCAACACTGGTTACAATCATGGGGCGAATGTCTGCCTACACGGGAAAGGATGTAACCTGGGATGAAGTCATGAATTCCGACCTTTACCTGGGCCCAAAAACATATGTTTTGGGTCCTGTGCCCGGCATTCAGGAAACAGCTCCAGTGATCGGAACCGTTTCAGCTGCAGAATGACCACAGTACGTGTAATGATATTCCGGTAACGATCCGATTATGAAAAGGAGACAATTTGCTAAAAACACTATTATGGCTACAGCCTTTACATCAGTAAGTACCGTCCCCGGCCTTTCAAATTTTTTGCCGGTTGCAGGCAGGAATATCAGGAAAGGCATCATGTGGGCATCCGTTGAAATTGGCAAGACTGTCGGTGAAAAATTTCAATTTGTCAAACAGGCCGGCTTCGATGGTGTTGAATTGCTATCCCATCTCGACAGGAACGAAGTACTAAAGGCACAGGACAGGACCGGACTTGTGATTCCAAGTGTTTGTGGTTCTGAACACTGGAATTTTCCTCTATCGGATCCCGATCCCGCAGTACGGGAAAAAGGCCTGGAAGCCTTGAAAATTACCCTTGAAGATGCAGGTGCCTATGGAGCTGATACGATTTTGCTTGTTCCAGGGCAGGTAACGGAAACAGTCAGTTACGATGAATGCTGGAGCCGAACTGTGATTGAAATAAAAAAGGCCCTGCCACTGGCCGAAAAACTAAATATAAAAATAGGGATTGAGAATGTCTGGAACGGTTTTCTCCTCAGTCCCTTGGAAGCAGCCGGATATATTGATCAGTTCAGCCATCCCCTCGTAAAGTTCTATTTCGACTGTGGCAATGTTGTGAATTTTGGCTGGCCTGAGCAATGGATAAAGATCCTCGGCAACCGGATTGTCAGGATCCATATTAAGGAATTCAGCCGTAAGATCGCCGACACGAAAGGCAAGTTTGCCGGATTCGGCGTCAGGCTCACCGAAGGTGACGTTAACTGGGCTGCCGTGATGAAAGCGCTCGATGATACCGCCTACCAGGGATGGGCAACCATTGAGCAGGACGGAGGTTACAGTGAAACCGGTTTAAAGGACCTCCGCGACAGGCTGGTGCGGATTCTGAAAAGCTGAAGATTATGGAAGGATTGAATTGCCATTCATTGCCGTCTGCTTTAGCTGACGGAAATAGTTTGAATCTTATGCCACCCGGCTTTAGCCACATTAAAATTGAAATGCGGCTAAAACCAGATTCAATCGAATCATATTATCCGTTGGCTGAAGCCAACGGCAATGGAAATGTGTAAACTGAGGTGAGGGCAAGGTAAATGAAATTATATCTAAAATTAACCAAATGGCCCTCGCTTCTATTCTTATCAGGTCTCCTTGCGGGATTTTTCCTGCTAATGGGGGGAAATTTTATTATGAAGAAGACGTCAACTGACGAATACTGTATGTCGTGCCATATTCATCCGCATGCCGAGGTTTCATGGAAAAAATCAACGCATTATTATAATAAATCAGGGATTCGGGTCCATTGTGTTGAATGTCATCTCCCGCCAAAGGAAGAGAAAGGATACCTGATTGAAAAGGCAAGGACCGGACTGAAGGATATTTATGGTTTCTATTTCCGGGACAGTGCTTCTTTTGACTGGGAAAACAAAAGATTGATCAGCCACGCAGTGAAAATTGTTTACAACAAATCATGTATCAGTTGTCATCAAACCATTTTTTCAAAGGATCTTTCAACGGAAGGAGGAATTGCCCACCTGTATTATGAAACCAATACTGAAAAACTTAAGTTGCAATGTATTAACTGCCACCTTGACGCAGGTCATTTCAATCCGGATTATGTACATGGAAAAATGAAAGTGGCCGCTTCAAAGGTGGGAGGGACAGTATTTAAGGAACCTGCCCGCATAACGCGCTTTGAAAATTTTACGGAGCAAATCCCGAATACAACGGTTTCATTTAAAATGATGGCCGTCAGGGGAGGTACATTCAAAATGGGAAGTCCGGACAATGAACCTTTCCGGAGGCCGGATGAAGGCCCTGTGCGTACAGTTAAAGTCTCATCATTTTTCATGGGAGAAACTGAAGTCTCATGGGATGAATACTGGTCCTTTTTTGCTGCCACAATGTCTGAAGGAAGAATTGATCCCGTTCTGGCAAAAAAGCAAAATGAATCCGGAACGGATGCCATTTCAGGTCCCACACCCCCGTTTGGAATTCCCGATCAGGGATGGGGCGGCGGAACACGCCCGGCCATAACAATGACTCATTATGCTGCCGGTATTTATTGTCAATGGCTGTCCAAAGTTACCGGAAAAAAATACAGGCTTCCAACCGAAGCCGAATGGGAATACGCCTGCCGGGGTGGCACTGAAACTCCTTACTTCTTCGAGGGTGATCCAAAACGGCTTACGGAAAGCAAACTTCTCAACAGGATATTCAGGCCGGATACCACGCGTATCAACCGCTATGTGGTGTATTCCATGAATTCATCAGGCAGGTCCCGGAATCCCGAATTCATTCAACCCAATCCCTGGGGACTTAGAAATATGACGGGCAATGTGATGGAGTTCTGTTCCGACTGGTACTCCGAAGATGCCTATTCCGCTACAGGTTTGAACATAACCGATCCGCACGGACCGGAGGAAGGAACGGAACGGGTTGTAAGAGGCGGAGATTTTTCCTTTGACCCCAAAGACTTAAGGTCGGCCAGGCGCGACAAAACAAGATCAATTGAATGGATGGTAACGGATCCCCAGAATCCAAAGAGCATATGGTGGTACAGTGACGTCAAAGGAATTGGTTTCAGGGTGGTATGTGAAAAGGAAGTGCCTTAAGCAGGCACTCCAGGCACTCCAGGCACTTCTTATCATAAAAACAGAAATAAATGACTGAACAGATTCAATTAAAAAAAGAACAAAACCGGGTCCTCTCGATTGACTTTTGCCGCGGTTTCACAATGTTTATGCTGGTTAGCGGGATAACCGGCCTGTT
>Ga0105091_10000599_pt1 | contig 15249 bp, 11 predicted proteins | sample PPLLak1March2015_FD_87022 | JGI IMG/M metagenome (GOLD analysis project Ga0105091, IMG submission 87022) | Freshwater sediment microbial communities from Prairie Pothole Lake near Jamestown, North Dakota, USA - PPLs Lake P7 Core (1) Depth... | ecosystem: Environmental > Aquatic > Freshwater >... | reverse complement strand
TGTAGTAGCGGGGTTGGTAAATCGCTTTGAAAAGAATACACATGCTCATCCCTGGCTGCTTAATGTGAACGTACCAGATGTTGCGTATGATCAATTGCAGGGTAATCTGGTAACCCGGCTCGGCAAACGTCATAGAGCTGAACCGGTAGTTAAAGGTACGAATCCACGTGGTGAGACTGTGTATTGGGTAGGTGCAGCAGGCAAGGCGCAGGATGCCGGTGAGGGGACGGATTTTTATGCTGTCGCAAATCATAGTGTATCGATTACGCCACTGCAGGTTGATCTGACACAGTTTGGCCAGATTGATGCGGTGCAAGCCTGGCTGGAGAAAAGTTCGGCATGAATTCATTGCGGCATAACGGTATAGGCATGACCTCGCAGCGCACGCGTTCGCGAATGATCGAACGTTTGCGTGACCAGGGTATTCGTGATGAAGTTGTGCTGGCTGCGATGAATTCTGTGCCCCGCCATATGTTTGTTGAAGAGGCAATTTCACACTTTGCTTATGATGACAAGTCGTTGCCTATTGGTTATTCACAAACTATTTCGCAACCGTATATTGTGGCGCGCATGATTGAAGTCTTGCGCGACGGCAAGCAGCTCAACCGCGTTTTAGAAGTTGGTACAGGTTGCGGCTATCAGGCGGCTGTCTTGGCGCAGGTGGCGCGTGAGGTTTATTCGGTGGAGCGGATATTGCCGCTTCATGAACGCGCATTACTTACATTAAAAGATTTGCACGTGACTAATGTAATATCGAGTTATGCAGATGGCGTATTGGGTTTGCCTGAGAAGGCTCCTTTTGATGGAATTATTATGGCTGCGGCAGCCACGCATATTCCACAAGCATTGCTGGATCAACTCGCTGTTGGCGGGCGTATGGTATTGCCGCTGGGAGCCCAGGAGCAGACTTTGCATCTTATCGAACGCGATGCACAAGGCTACCGGGAGAGCCGCCTGGAGGCGGTAAAATTCGTGCCATTATTAATGGGAAGAGTATGACAATTTCAAAATATACTGTGCCCCTGTTGGCCCTCATGCTGTCTCTGATATTTTTTGCCGGCTGCCAGGCAAGCGGTAACCGCCGTGCGCCAATTGAAGATCGCGATACCATAAAAAAAACACAGGTATCCGGCAAGAAATCTGTTCACGGCGAGCAGGATGCCGCTTTCAAAGTTTATGTGATACAGAAGGGTGATACCCTCTACAGTATCGCCTTTGATAACGGGCTGGATTATCGGGAAGTAGCCGAACAGAATAATATCGAGAATCCGTCCGCCATTCAGATTGGGCAGCAAATCAAATTGCAGAATGCCGATGATGACTCGGGTGAACGCCAATCAGTGGAAGCAAAATCACAGCCCCAGAATGTTTCCGTAGCGATCAGCAGGAAGGATCAGCCGAAAATTGCCAGACTGCCCTATTCTGAACAGGCCGTGGCGCAAATAGAGAAAATGCAGCAAGATCCTGCTCCAGTTGTTGTGACTACGGTTGTTGCAGCAGCTCCAGTGGTGAAACCTGTTTCGGAAGCTGAAACGGGGGGAGGGGAGGTACTGGAATGGGGAATGCCCACCAAGGGTAAGGTGATCGGCGAATATTCAGAAAGCGCCAATCGCAAGGGCGTGGATATTGCCGGAAGCAAGGGGCAGCCGGTATGGGCAAGCGCAGCTGGCAAGGTGGTGTATAGCGGAAGCGGATTGCGTGGTTATGGGAAACTTGTCATCATCAAGCACAATAAAACTTTCCTGAGTGCCTATGCACACAATGAGCAAATTCTGGTAAAAGAGGGTCAGAGTGTGACCAAAGGACAGAAAATTGCCGAGATGGGCAGCACCGATGCCGATCAAGTCAAGTTGCATTTCGAAATACGAAAATTCGGAAAACCTGTAGATCCCGCAAAATTTCTTAATCTGGCAAAGTCTTGAATAGTGCCGATTTAAACGTAACTGATCACAGCCGGGATAGCGCAGGCTTGCGTTATGTATATCCTGTCATATCACGCCGTGCCGGCGGGGTGTCCGTAGGCATCAATCTCAATACCAATAATGCCTGCAACTGGCGTTGTGTCTACTGCCAAGTACCCAATCTCGTAACGGGCACTGCACCTCCTGTTGACATGGCTGTACTTGAAAAAGAGCTGCGCGCATTTCTGCATGAGTTATTGCACGGTGATTTTATGCAGCAACGCGTACCGGAGGGCGCAAGACGCATAAATGACATCGCTCTGTCTGGCAATGGTGAGCCGACCAGTGCTAAAGAATTCTTGCAAGTTGTCGCACTTGTGGGCAGGCTGCGAAAAGAACTGGCGCTGCCTCCCCACATAAAATTGGTTCTCATTAGTAACGGTAGCCTGATGCATCGCGGATACGTGCAACTCGGGTTGCGCCAGATGGCACAATTTAATGGTGAGGTATGGTTTAAGCTGGATCGCGCCAGCGCAGCGGGTATGCAAATGATTAACAATACCCAGCTTGGTATGGAGACGGTGCGTAAAAACCTGGCCACTGCGATTGGACTTTGCCCAACATGGTTACAAACTTGCTGGTTTGCTCTGGATGGTTTGGCTCCTGCGAAACAGGATGAGGATAAATATCTGGAATTTCTCGCCGGACTTTTGAGTGACAATATCCGACCTCAAGGTGTCTTGCTATACAGCCTTGCGCGACCATCGCTTCAGGCTGAAGCTCCGCGCCTGTCTTCTTTGTCTGAACAGCAGATGGATGTGTTCGCAGAGCGTATCAGGGCACTGGGAGTGCTGGTGAAGGTATCCATTTAAAATTTTTTAATCACTGCGGGTCAATTCCCCGTCGCTTGCGGAGTAGTGTTTTTTGTAGGTCGGGTTTGGCGGATCGGAGCAAAACGTCGGGTTGCTTACCCGACCTACGAAAAGCCATCTACCCAATACCCTGTAGCTTGCTGCGGGGTACTTTATTTGCCTGAATATATAACGAGGTGTGTATGTCCTTAATGCGTCAGCTGTGGTTGGCAGTGGTTATTTCAGCAATCATTGCCTTTTTAGGCAGCTTGCTAATTAGTGTCTGGTCGGCACAATCTTATCTGTCACAGCAACTCGAACGTAAAAATATCGATATTGCAAATTCACTGGCACTGTCTATAACTCCCCAGGACAAGGATAAGGCCATGATGGATTTGCAAGTTGCGGCTCTTTTTGACACAGGTCATTATCAGTCTATTTCAGTGAGCGACTCGCTGGGGCGGGTAATTTCACAGCGCACCCAAGTTAAATTTGATACTGATGTGCCCAAATGGTTTATCAAATTGCTGCAAATTGAATCCAAGCCGGGTGTTGCGGAAATAGGCACTAGCCGGGATAAATATGGTTCTGTCCAGGTTATTAGCCAAAATCAATTTGCTTATCAGGTGCTATGGAAGCAGGCGGGCAATTTATTGTTTTGGTTTAGCATCGGTGGTGTTCTTGTTGGATTTATAGCAATGCTGGTTTTACGTTCAATTGGCCGTTCGCTCGACATGGTTGTTGAACAAGCCGGCGCAATCGGGGAGAGGCGCTTAATGACAATTGCCGAACCCAGAATTGCAGAGCTAAAGGCACTGGCCAGAGCCATGAACGGGATGGTTGAGCGCATCTGGAAGCTGTTTAATGAGGAGGCTACGCGCATCGATGAGCTGCGACGTAGAGTGAATTACGATCAGCTGACCGGCTTGCCCAATCGCGATTATTTTATGGCGCATTTCAAGGCGCATCTTACCGCTACAGAAACTGCCCAGTGCGGTGTCATCGTGGTGATCCGGTTGTCAGATTTAAAAAATATCAATGTTGTTTTGGGTCGATTTGAAACGGATAATTTGCTGCGCGAGATCGGGAAAATGGCCATTGATTTTTCCGGGCAATATGAGGATGCACTGGCGGGACGAATCAATGCCGGCGAGACTGCAATCATGCTCACAGGTGAATGCGATCCGGATAAAGTGGCGCAGCAGATAAGCAGAATACTCAAGGGGCAGTTACTTGAAAAGTGGTCAGGGCTAGCCGATATTTACCAGCTTGGAGCAGTTCGATTTGAGCGAGCTGCCAGCTTGGTCGATATCCTTTCCAGGGTCGATCATGCCTTGACAATGGCGGAGGGGCTGGGGCCCAACTCCAGTTTTATTCTCAAAAACGAGGGGCAGATGAAAGTTTTACCCGGCGAACAGTGGCATACATTAATCATGCATGCAGTTGAGGCTGGAAACCTGAAGCTGGCGTTTTACCCAGTGCTTAACAAAAATGGTGTGCTGTTACATTTTGAGGGAATGGCGCGAATGCAGGCGGAAGCCGGTAAACCGCTGCTACTTGCGGGCGAGTTTATGCCGATAGTTACACATTTCAGCCTTTCGCCGATGGTTGATCTTGAGGTCATTCGCATGGCAATTCAGCATTTATCCACGATGTCTGATCATGTGGCAATCAATATTTCAGCGGCCTCCATCGCCAATTGGACTTTTCGCAGTGAGCTCTCAAAACTCTTGCGCAGCCATTCCGATATTTGCCCGCGCCTATGGCTAGAGGTGACAGAATATGGCGCGTTTAAGAATTTTGATGCCTTCAAGGATATTTGCTTTTCCCTCAAGGGGCTGGGCTGCCATGTTGGGGTAGAGCAGTTCGGACAGCGCCTGGCAGAAATCAAAAAAATTACAGAACTGGGTCTTGATTACGTCAAATTACATTCAAGTTTAGTCGATGCTATAGAAGAGAATTCCGGCAATCAGGAGTTCATCAGACGGTTCTGCGAAGTGGTACACACGATAGGCGTGAGCGTAATTGCCGTTGGTGTACACAGTGATGCCGAATGGCAAATATTAAAGGAGCTGGGAGTGGATGCTGCAACCGGCCCTGCAATAACAAGAAAATAAGTCAGTAGTGTGAGCGGAGCAAATTAGCCGGGCTGGTTGCGCATGTGGTCGGCGACACCGGCAAAGGCAGTAGCAAGATCTTTGCGTAACGCTTCATCTTCCACTACTTCCCCTAACGCTTTATCCATGCATAACAACCATTGGTCGCGTTCGGATACGCTGATGGCAAAAGGCAGGTGACGCTTGCGCAACATGGGGTGGCCGTATTCCTGAATGAACAATTGCGGGCCACCCATCCAGCCGGATAGGAATTTAAACAGTTTGTCCTCTGAATTTTGCAGATCGTCCGCGTGCATCTTGCGGATACCGTAGGACTCCGGCAGTTCATCCATAATCTGATAGAAGCGCTGCACCAGTTCGCGTACTTTGTCGGCGCCGCCTATGCGTTCGTAATGGGTTGAGGTTGTTTCGAATTGCATAATTATTCTAAATAAAAGTCTAAGTTGAAATTATATCAGCGTGATTGCTCAATCCTGCGTAACGGGCCAGCAAGGCCGCACCATAGGCTGCTTCAGCATGATGTGCCTGATTGACTGGCACACGCAGTAAACGTTGCCGCATCTGTTGCCATGCCGGATTGCTTGCGCCGCCGCCACAGCTTGTCACCGATTTGAGCGGTGTTGCGCCGAGTTCCATCAGTCTGGCATAGCCGTCTGCTTCGATGCGGCTCAGGCCTTGCAGCATGCCTTGCAGGAATGCTGCATCATCATCCGGGCGCGGGCTTAAACGCGGTGCAAGAGCGGGATCGTTGAGCGGAAAGCGTTCGCCGCTTCTGGGCAGAGGGTAATAGTCGAGAGGGCTGTCGTGCGAGGCATCTATGCGGTGGCTCAACTCGACCAGTTGTGCATCATTAAAGTATTGGCGCAAGACGCCGCCGCCCGCGTTGGAGGCGCCGCCGGCCAGCCATAAATCACCATAGCGATGGCTGTACACGCCAAATTGTGCGGCATCTACGCGCTGGGTGGAGAGCAGTTTCAGCACTAGTGTGGTGCCCAGCGAGGTCACCGCAGCGCCGGGTTGCTGCACGTCTGCGGCGATAAAGGCGGCGATGCTGTCGGTGGTTCCAGCGTGTATGGTGCAGGCGGGATTGATGTTGAAATGCTGTGCCAGATCCGGGCTCATTTTTGCTATCAGGCTGCCCGGTGCGAGCACATGCGGAAACAGGTGCGAGTGTGGCAGGTTCATGACCCACGCTGGCCAGCAAAGATGCTCGGCGTCATAACCACTTTTTAGCGCATTGTGATAATCCGAAAATCCCCCGCTACCCGTCAGCAGTGCGCTTAGCCAGTCGGCCTGATGCATGAAGTGAGCGGCATTTTCCAGATTGGTATTCTGCGTCAGCCACAGAAATTTGGCCAGACCGGAGCTGGCACTGCATACGCTATGGTCAATGGGCGCCAGGTTTTTTAGTTTTTCGGCCTGGGTCTGTGCGCGCGTATCGTGATAGAGCAGGGCAGGGGAAAGCGGTTGCAGCCTGGCATCGCACAACAAAACACTGGACGAGGTTGCATCCAGTGCTATGCGCTGTAACTGCGAAGCTACAGGGGAGGGCAGCTTTCTGAGCAGGGTATGTAGCGCTTCGCGCCAGTCTTCCGGGGTCTGATTGTCCGCATCACAATATTCGACGCGATCCACATGCACTATGTTACCCGTTTGATCAAGCACGCAGGCGCGTGCGCCGCTGCTACCGAAATCCAGGCCCAGATACATTTAGCCGCGGGTGTTGGACTGTGTTTCGAAGCTAGCCAGATCAACACGAAGTTGCGGCTGCCAGCCCGGTTTGCGGTGTTCGGCGATGACATTGGTGAAGATGCCGCCGCGCACATAAAACTTGGCGGTGAGGCGCATGAAGCGTGGTTTGGTGACATCAGCAAGGTCATCCAGAATACGGTTGGTCATGTCTTCGTGGAAGTGCCCCTCGTCACGGAAGGACCACATATACAGTTTCAGGCTTTTTAGCTCGACACAATCAGCATCGGGAATGTAATCCAGAATCAGCGTGGCAAAGTCCGGTTGTCCGGTTTTAGGGCATAGACAAGTGAACTCCGGGATTTCCATGTGGATATGGTAATCGCGCTTGGGCGTCGGATTTGGAAAGGTTTCCAGATGCTTGCTGGCTTGTGTCGTCATTTTGAATTGTGGGGTGTGTCAGTTAGAATGCTGGGTATTATATCGCCGCAACCAACTATATCGCCATACACAGGTCAAATTGCGCTTATCCCACATTAATCTCGCCGGTTTCAAGTCATTCGTTGATCCTACTCATATCGCCCTGCCAGGACAGATAGTGGGTATCGTCGGCCCCAATGGCTGTGGCAAGTCAAACGTGATTGACGCGCTGCGCTGGGTGCTGGGCGAATCCAAAGCTTCCGCGCTGCGCGGCGAATCGATGCAGGATGTCATTTTTAATGGCTCGGGCAACCGCAAACCGGTGGCGCGTGCCAGTGTCGAGCTGGTGTTTGACAACAGCCTGGGCAAGGCCATAGGACAATGGTCGAGTTATGCCGAAATTGCGATCAAGCGCGTGCTTAAACGCGATGGCGAGTCCAGCTACTACATCAATAACCAGCATGTGCGGCGCAAGGATGTTACCGATATTTTCCTCGGTACCGGCTTGGGCGCGCGTGCCTACGCGATTATTGAGCAGGGCATGATCTCGCGCATTATCGAGGCCAAGCCGGAAGAGTTGCGCGTGTTTCTGGAAGAAGCGGCGGGGGTGTCGAAATATCGTGATCGCCGGCGTGAAACAGAATTGCGCATAGGCGATACCCGCGAGAATTTGTTGCGCGTGGCCGATATTCTGCATGAGCTGGACAAGCAGTTGGTGCACTTAACAGAACAGGCAGAGGTGGCCAAGCGTTACCGTGAGTTGCAGGTAAGGCACGATACGACGCAGCGTTTGTTGTGGTTGTTGAACAAAAAAGAAGCCGAAACACGCCGTATACGCTTTGGCCAAGCGGTCGAAAAAACCAAAAATGAACTGGAGTCGGAAACGGCGCGTTTGCGTGAAGTGGAAAGCCAACTGGAAAGTTCCCGCAGCGAGCATTACACCCTGGCCGACACGCTGCACAGCAAGCAGGGAGAGTTATATGCCGTCAATGCGGAAGTATCCCGATTGGAGCAACAGCTTTCTTTCTTGAGTGAGCAGCGCAATCGATTGCAACAGCAGATTCATAACGCTGAACGCCAGATTGAGGTGCAGCAGAGCCAATTGCAGGGTACCCGTGGTTTGCTCACACACTGGCAGGAAGAGCAGCAGGAAGCAGGCTTGCGTGTTGCCGAACGCGAGGGTCAGGCGGAAATTGAAGCGCAAAACCTGCCGCAGATCGAAGAGCTCGCACGTGCCGCGCAAGAACGCTATAACGTGGTGCAGCGCGAACATCTGGATTTGCAGCAGCAACTGCAATTGGCAGACACTCAGCGATCACACATTCAACGCAATCTGCAACAACTGGAAGCGCGCAAATTACGTTTGCAGCAGGAACAGGATAATTTACCGCAGGCGGATACTGAATCCCTGCAGCAGGCGCAGCAGCAACTGGCAGAGATGGCTGAGGAGCACAGCGAACAGGAGCAGCAGCTGGCAGAATTGCAGGAGCAGTTGCCGGCCGCTGCTGAAGTTCGGCGCAGCAATCAACTTGCGGTGCAAGAGTCTGAGCGGCAGCTGGCTCAGGCCGATGCAAGACTGAATGCGCTGGAACAGCTACAACGGCAAGTTGACCAGGATAAAAATTTGAAAGGCTGGCTGGCCAAGTATCAGCTGGATAGTGTGCCGCGTTTGTGGCAGGCAATACGCATCGATGCCGGCTGGGAAGACGCGCTGGAAGCCGTATTGCGCGAGCGCCTGAATGCCGTGCCGCTTGAGCATTTGGATGAAACGGCCAAATGGAGCGATGCACCGCCTGCCAAACTGGCTGTGTTTGCGGCGGAAGGTTTTGGTGTGGCTGCGAAATCCAGCCATGATGGATTTACTCCCTTGACGCAGTATGTGCAATGCCACGACGCAAAAGCGGCTCCGGTGCTTGACGACTGGCTGTCGAATGTCTATGCGGTAGCCGACCTGGCCCAGGCCCTGAGCCAGCGCGCCAGCTTGCCGGCTGGTGCTTGGCTGGTAACGCCGCAAGGGCATTTGGTCGGCGCACACAGCGTAATGTTCCATGCGCCCGACAGCCAGGTGCATGGCATCTTGGCGCGTCAACGCGAGATTGAACTATTGCAGCAACAGGCACAGCAGTTGGCGGAGAAACTGGAGCAGGGCAAGCATCAGGCTCAACAAAGCGAGCAGGCTTATTACAGCATTGAAAACCGTATTTCACCGCTACGCGCGGCGGTCAGCGCATTGCAGCAACAACAGCACAGTGTGCAGCTACAAATCCTGAAACTTACTCAGGCCCGGGAACGCAGCCATGAACGCGGCGCGCAAATTGCCTATGAACTGCAGGAGCTGGCAGAGCACGCTGCGGGTGAGCAGGGCCAGCAGGAGGAGATAGCGGAACGCATGGAAATTCTACGTGAAAACATGGAGGCGCAACAGGCTCAGGTAGAGCAGGTGCGCCAGCTATCGTTAGAGCAGGAATCTGCATTGCGCCAGCAGCGTGAGCGCGTGCAAAAGGCGCAGCATGAGCTACAGGAGGCGCGTTTTTTTGCCAAAACTTGTACCGAAAAAATTATCGATCTGGAACGTAATCTGCAACATGGCAGCGTAACCCTGGCGCAGCTTGAAGAAACGTTATCGCATGCGCGCACTGAGCTGGCGGAAATGAGCGACAGTAATGCACAGCAGCAGCTACAGGAAACACTGCTGCAAAAACAACAGCGTGAACAGGCATTGGCCGAGGCACGCAATGTGCTGGAGTACGCCACGGCGACACTGAACAAGCTGGAGCAGGAACGGATGTCGTGCGAGCAGAAGCTGCACCCGCTGCGCGAAAAAGTGGGAGAGCTGACCCTGAAAGAACAGGAAGCGCGCCTGCAATATGAACAGTGGGCTGAGCAACTGCAAGGGGTGGATGAAGAAACGCTGCTGCCCTTCCTGGAAGGCGCCAAACAGAGTGGATTGCAGACCGAATTGAGCCGTATAAATGATGATATTACAGTGCTGGGCGCGGTTAACCTCGCTGCGCTGGAAGAACTGCAGGGCGCGCAGGAACGTAAAGTTTATCTGGATGCGCAGGCGAAGGATTTGAACGATGCGATGGCGACACTTGAAGAGGCAATACGCCGCATCGACAAGGAATCGCGCGACTTACTGATGGCGACCTACGATGCAGTGAATCGCAACCTGTCTGAACTGTTCCCTATCCTGTTTGGCGGCGGTGATGCGCGTCTGGTACTGACCGGCGAGGAAATCCTGGATAGCGGCGTGCAGGTGATGGCGCATCCACCCGGCAAGAAAAATGCCTCCATTCATTTGTTGTCAGGTGGCGAAAAGGCACTCACCGCGATTTCTTTGGTGTTTTCCCTGTTCCAGCTTAATCCCGCTCCATTTTGTCTGCTGGATGAAGTGGATGCACCGCTCGATGACACCAATACTGAGCGACTGTGCAAGCTTATCAAGAAGATGGCTATGAATACACAATTTGTATTCATCAGCCACAATAAAATCACAATGGAATTGGCTCAGCAATTGGTCGGTGTGACTATGCAGGAACGCGGTGTATCCAAGATCGTTTCGGTAGATATTGAAGAGGCGCTGCGCATGAGTGACAATAGTGTGCCCGTAGCCTGATTTATCCCGGATAAGCAAACTGTAGTTGCAATAATTGTAGTTTGGCGTAAATATCTGAAATTTGTGCATTCATCATGTAATATTCGCGGTTCCAGACCGTTTTAATCATTACCTGAAATACTTTGTATGAGTATTTAGCGGAATTTTATGTCACAAAATAAAGCTGCAACCATCGGACAGGATTATTTAAATCCAAATAGAAATCAGGAGCTTGTTATTAAGCTCTTCAATACCTATTATCGCTCTCATAATCATACCGGCAAGATCTATGAGGATCTGCCGGATATGTTTTTGGTAAAGCCGGAGGTATTAATGGTTAAGGATCTGGCAACACGAAATTCAGATAAATTAATTCTTGAGGACTGCATTCAACGTGCAATGGCTCGCAATGGTCATATAAACGTAACTAAATTTCATAATCCGAAGCTTAATTATTATTGGATGGAATTAAATGTAAGCCCGTTTCTGTTGGGGGACTCAGTAAATGAGAATAATAAAAGCGAGTTCTTTTATCTGCTTAGCCGGTTTGTTGATTATGTAATAAGTAATCCTAATGTTTATGGTGACCTGACGGCCGAACTTGATTCTGACAAGGATCTGGCACTTATGCTTAGGGAAATCAATAAGATGGGGGATAAATTGCTGCCCATACTGGAGCGTTATCCAGAAGAGGCATTGGTAGGGTTTAATCCAAAATGGCCCCCCACCGAGGTCAATAAATTGCTCATGGCCCTTAAGGGTAATGAGTTAAGTTGGTGTGAAGTTTTTGCCGAGTCTTTAATCTACGTTATGGGAAGAAAATCATAAAACGGTAGTGAATTTCACTAAGTCACATTTACCCTTTGGTCATGCTTGCGTATAATGCTCGTTTTGTCGAGGAAGTTTTTATGCGTATTATCCAAAAAGCACTTACTTTTGACGATGTCCTGCTGCTTCCAGCGCATTCCTCCGTGCTGCCTCGCGATGTCAGTCTGCGTACCCAATTAACCCGCAACATCACCCTGAATATTCCACTGCTTTCAGCAGCCATGGACACCGTGACAGAATCACGTCTGGCAATTGCACTTGCGCAAGAGGGCGGGATTGGCATTATTCACAAAAACATGTCCTCCAAGGCGCAGGCCCAGCAGGTTGCCAAGGTTAAACGTTTTGAAAGTGGTGTGGTGAAGGATCCAATTACCATTGCCCCTGACATGACCGTGCGCGATGTGCTTAACCTGACCCGCCAGCACAAGATTTCCGGTTTGCCGGTGGTTGAAGGCAAGAAGGTTGTGGGTATTGTAACCAACCGTGACCTGCGATTTGAAACACGACTTGATTTGCCTGTGCGCAACATCATGACTCCCCGCGAAAAACTTATTACCGTTAAAGAAAATGCCAGCCGTGATGAAGCGCGCGCACTGATGCATGAGCATAGAATTGAACGTGTTTTAGTGGTTAATGACGCTTTTGAGTTACGTGGTTTAATTACCGTAAAGGATATATTGAAGTCCAGTGAACATCCCAATGCATGCAAGGACGACTTGGGACGTTTGCGTGCTGGTGCTGCCGTAGGCGTAGGTGAGGGCACTGAGGAACGGGTGAGCCTGTTGGCTGAGGCTGGTGTTGACGTGATCGTAGTCGATACCGCACACGGACACTCCAAAGGTGTGCTTGATCGTGTTCAGTGGGTCAAGAAAAACTTTCCAAATGTGGATGTTATCGGTGGCAATATTGCTACTGCGTCAGCTGCACGCGCACTGATGGATCATGGTGCAGATGGAGTCAAAGTAGGTATAGGCCCGGGTTCGATCTGTACCACAAGGATGGTGGCTGGTGTGGGTGTGCCACAAATTACCGCGATTGATAATGTGGCGCAGGCTTTGCTTGGCACAGGCGTACCCCTTATAGCAGATGGCGGTGTGCGTTTTTCGGGCGATATTTCCAAGGCAATAGCTGCTGGCGCACATGTCGTTATGCTGGGTGGATTATTTGCAGGTACGGAAGAAGCGCCGGGTGAAATCGAATTATTCCAGGGACGTTCGTACAAATCATACCGTGGTATGGGGAGCTTGGGTGCAATGCAGGACGGCTCCAAAGACCGCTATTTTCAGGACAATGAAGGTAATCAGGACAAGCTGGTACCTGAAGGTGTCGAGGGTCGCGTTGCCTACAAGGGAAGTGTGCTTGCAGTGATCCATCAATTGATGGGTGGCTTGCGCGCAACGATGGGTTATCTTGGTTGTGCCGATATTCCAGAGGTACATGCCAAGGCAGAGTTCGTTGAAATTACCTCTGCCGGTATTCGCGAATCACATGTTCACGATGTGCAGATTACAAAAGAAGCACCTAATTATCACGTTGATTAACCTAGGTTTCTGGTGACTTGCAACGAGTAATAAAACCTCCAGCCAGAGGTTTTTTTATTTAAAAACTGTCATCAACACCATACACCGGTTTATAAAATGACCCACGCTAAAATTCTTATTATCGATTTCGGTTCTCAATACACTCAACTCATTGCACGCAGGGTGCGAGAGGCGAATGTCTATTGCGAGCTACATCCTTACGATGTTGACGAAGCTTTTATCCGCGACTTTAAACCGCAAGGGATTATCCTGTCAGGTGGCCCAAACTCCGTGACCGAAGGCGATACGCCCCGTGCGCCGCAAATCGTGTTTGATTTGGGTGTGCCTGTTCTGGGTATCTGCTACGGCATGCAGACGATGGCTGCTCAGTTGGGTGGTGCAGTTGAAAATGGCTTGGTACGTGAATTTGGCTATGCTGAAGTTCGCGCACAAGGGCACTCGGCATTGCTGAATGACATTCAGGATCGAGTCAATGAACAGGGACATGGCCTGCTGGATGTGTGGATGAGTCACGGTGACAAAGTGACTACACTGCCACCCGGCTTCAAGATAATCGCCAGTAATCCGGCTACCCCCATTGCCGCTATGGCGGATGAATCACGTCATTTCTATGCCGTGCAATTCCATCCAGAGGTTACTCACACCTATCAGGGCAAGGCACTGTTTGAACGCTTCGTGCATAACATATGCGGCTGCGGCAAAGACTGGAATATGCCGGACTACATCAGTGAAGCTGTTGAAAAGATGCGTGCCCAGGTAGGCAAGGATGAGGTTATTCTTGGATTGTCAGGTGGCGTCGATTCGTCTGTTGCTGCAGCATTGCTGCATCGTGCTATCGGTACGCAGTTGACCTGCGTATTTGTAGACAATGGCCTGTTGCGTCTGAACGAAGGCAAGCAAGTGATGGAAACCTTCGCAAAAAATCTGGGTGTAAAAGTCATACACGTCGATGCCAGCGCGGAATTCATGAAGCATTTGGCCGGAGTTACTGATCCAGAGAAAAAACGCAAAATTATCGGACGTGAGTTTGTCGAGGTGTTTCAGCGCGAAGCAGCAAAATTACCCCAGGCAAAATGGCTTGCGCAAGGCACTATTTATCCCGATGTAATCGAGTCGGCCGGTGCTAAGAATAACAAAGCACACGCGATAAAGTCGCATCACAACGTGGGTGGATTGCCTGATACATTGCACCTTAAGTTACTGGAACCCTTGCGTGAACTGTTTAAGGATGAAGTTCGCGAATTAGGAGTAGCACTAGGCCTGCCCCATGACATGGTATACCGTCATCCTTTCCCCGGGCCAGGACTAGGCGTGCGAATTCTGGGTGAAGTGAAGCATGAATTTGCCGAATTGTTGCGCCGCGCCGATGCTATTTTTATCGAAGAACTGGTAGCATCAGGCTGGTATGCCAAAACCTCGCAGGCATTCGCCGTATTTATTCCGGTAAAGTCGGTAGGTGTAATGGGTGATGGCCGTACCTATGAATGGGTAGTAGCACTTCGCGCAGTTCAAACGCAGGACTTCATGACCGCACACTGGGCTGAGTTGCCCTATGCATTGCTGGGTAAAGTTTCCAATCGAATTATTAATGAAGTTCGCGGCATCAACCGCGTGGTTTATGATATTTCTGGCAAACCGCCAGCTACGATCGAGTGGGAGTGATTTAACGTCTGGCAAAGCCAGGCAGTAAGATGCAATATAACCTCATCAAGCCCCGTGATTACGGGGCTTTTTCTATCCTGGTGCCACGCGAACAGGTTATTGAGTCGGCTAGATTATGTTTGAATAAATTCGCCCGTCTGGATCGGTAAGTGAGTTATGCCGAGAGAGCTCCCCCACCCTAGCCCTCCCCCGGTGGGAGAGGGAACAGGTCTGGAAGATTTATTTTTAATATGCATAAAAACGTGCATTCTGCGTCCTCTTCAACCGGTATTACAGTGAAACTCGGCGGTAATATTCCGTTCCCTCTCCCACCGGGGGAGGGCTAGGGTGGGGGAGCGAACTTAAAACTTTACTTGGCCGGATCAATAAAAAATATTCATTTTGAGTAGCTGCGATACCATGAGTTGGAAAATTACTGGCAATGGTATCGCGCTGGACAAAAGCCTAGTCTGGCAAGCGTTTCGCCCTGTTTCAGTACACTTCGCAATTATCGTATCAAGGCTCGGAACGCCTTCCGATTCGGGTCTGTACGAATAACTGTCAACTATTCTCCGCATGGATTAATTGAATACCTCTGGTTTTATAGTATCGCATGAGATACTATTGAAACGTGAATAAGCGAACAAAAATTCTCGATGCGAT
>Ga0105091_10000598_pt1 | contig 15255 bp, 13 predicted proteins | sample PPLLak1March2015_FD_87022 | JGI IMG/M metagenome (GOLD analysis project Ga0105091, IMG submission 87022) | Freshwater sediment microbial communities from Prairie Pothole Lake near Jamestown, North Dakota, USA - PPLs Lake P7 Core (1) Depth... | ecosystem: Environmental > Aquatic > Freshwater >... | reverse complement strand
TGCTGGAAGATCAAGACATCGGGAGATACACGAGCCAGTTCCGGGATGGACAGAAACTCCCCTGTATCAGCCCCCTGGATCCTAGCTGCGCTAACCAGGGCACTCATGGGCGCAATTATTCTATGCTCCTCTCGCGCTTCTCCTCCTCCAACGAAAGCAAGGACACGGGGCAGCGGACGAACATCCGGATCCCATGTCAAGGCTGGAAAAGTTTCGATCTCGAATCCCTTGATATAGGACTCGCTGGTAGCCAGGCTCAGGCTGAGATTACGATTATAGGCCGGGTCGAAGGCAATGCGATCCAGCCAGCGGTCGAACATGACCTGTGCAGTGGGACCTGGCAACATCCGGGACCGATGTTTTTCAGCATCGTCATCTTCGTCATCCGCCTCAACCTCCTTGGGTGGCTCCGCCCTGTGCGGCTGAAACGTGAGCGCAAAGGGCGTCCAGACCACCCGATTGCTTGCCTTGCCAACCTTCAGGCAATAATCCACATCGCTGTAGCCGTTCGCCAGCAACTGCTCGTCAAAGCCGCCCAATTCGTCGAACAGGTTTTTTCTGGTCAACATGCAGGAAGAGGACACGGCAGAGGGATTGCCCGGCACCTGCAAACGGCCAAAATAACCCGGATCATCAAGCGGCGCATGGAGATCATGAAAACCAGCCGGTTCTCCACCCAAACCAAGAATATATCCGGCGTTCGATACCTTGCCGTCCGCTCCGACCGCCTTGGCCCCAACCACGCCCACACCAGGCAGCACTACATAGCCCAGCATCTCGTCCAGCCAGTCGCCCTGCAAAGGCTGCGTAGAATCGGACAAGAACAGCAGATAATCCTGTCGGGCAACTCTGGCGCCAGCGTTACGCAAAGCGGGCCAACTGGACGAGCGCGGTTGCGAAATGACACGTACCGCGTCATTATTAAAACCCCTCAGATAGTCCAGAAATGCCAAGGTGTCTGCATCGTCGCTTTCCTGATCGACAACGATGAGCTCCCAGTTCTTGAATTCAGTATTTTCCACGACCGCATTGACGCTGCTTTGCAGCATGGCGCCACCATTCAGCGTGGGGATGATTATGGAGACTGCAGATTCTCCATCATGGCGGTAGCGGATGCGGAAGGTGCCGGGCAGCACGCCATCTTCGATGCCGGCTGCCGCGCCGGTTCTGGCAAGATGTTCCTGCAAAACCCTCCGTCTTGAGGCGCTGACCCCCTCTTGTGTCGAGGTGCCTTGCCCACCCTCGATAGGGCAGTGGCAAAGGACATCAGAAATATGCCCTACTCCATTTTCACCGGAATTCTCATAGACGCGCAGCATCAGCTCAAAACGTTCAGCCCCAGAGGAAGCACTTCTCAAACCACCCAACTCAAGAAAAGTGGAGCGACGAATTGCCAACAAACCATCGGCGAGGAACGGTGCCGCCCGCAACATATCGGGCTCGAAATCGGGTTTGAAGAAAGGATTGGCAAACTTACCGTCGGGTTGCAGACTGTCTTGGTCGGTGAACACCATGCTCCAGGCGGGATGTTTTTTGAAACCCAAGGCAATCGACATCAATGCATGAGGTTCGATGACATCGCCAGCATCGAGGAAAATCAAAAAATCAGAGTCATCATTTTCAAGTGCGATCCGGTTCACTTCTTCGACAAGAATCAAGCCAGAAACATCAGCCCAGGCAATATTCTCTAAAAGCTCAACCTCATGCGGAGCTGGCATCTGGGCGACATAGGTGAGACGCCAGTCTGGGTAAGTCTGTTTTGAAACGGAGCAGCAAGTTTCTGATACATATGGATAATGTTGATCAGCGAGCGGGCGCAAGGTCCGTGCAAGCCCCTGTGAGGTATTGCTGTCGTGGACCACCGTGATATGGAATTGAGGCGGATCAGCCAGTTGAGCAAGGATTTGTTCAAGCCTGCGGATATCGTCAGCAGGGAATCTATGAGTTGCCACCCAGTCCTGATACACATCGTTCTGCGGCGGGGATGAAAGTTTGCTCCGCACTATGTCATTGGCCTTGGCCTGGGTTTTTTCAATGAATACCTGGAGTTCGTTCGTAAACTCCCGCTCAACATTGAGTATTCCCTGCCGGAGACGTGGCAGGCTATCTCGCGCCGCTTGCAGATCGCTTTCCGAATCGGTCAAGGCATAGCCAAGTCCCCCATAAGGGGACAATGATTGCTTCGAAAAACCGAGCTTCTCATAGCCGGGTAGCGTCATCGCTACTACCGGGCAGCCGCACAGCATGGCAAGTGTGCATGTCCCGGAGGCTTCGTAAGAATAAAGGGCGGTCGCAGACTGCAACTTTTTCGCCAGGTCAGGCGTGTTCAATGGGTTCTGGTTGGAAAGAATCTCGATATTGTTCGGCAGAGTGGAGAAATCCACGGCAGATTCAGGTATCCGGTTCAAGTACAGCAGAGGGCCTTTCTTCTTCTTGAGCGGATCAGGCTTGAATAGATTGAGATCGTGTGTATGGAGTCTCAGGTAGTCGAATTTTTCATGGGTGTTAGGTGTAAATGCCTTGGAGTAGTAAAAGAATAGATCTTCCGGCCCGGCATTCATGCGATTCCCGTCGATTACCCCTTCCTTGTTCAGCATGTAACGGACGCATACGGATGCGTTGAGAGGATTGCCGGTGACGATTTCAGGATAGACAGCGATCGGAATTCTGTTTTTTCGCCTGCGCCCGAGGGCAATTTTGTCATCGAGGTACGGAGTTCTCAATTCCGGGTTAAGCACCTTCGTTCCGACGATATAGGCCTCGCAACCACAGTTGTTCAGCAGGTGACACAGGCGATGCATGACGCGGATACCTGACGATTGTTCGCGGTAGGCTGGGGCGAAGATGTAATATGGGTGGTTGCCGGTTTCCAAACAGATTTCTTTCATTCGGGTTTTTCGTCAGGAATTCGTTTTGAGCGGTCTTCGGTAATAAGCTGATTGATTGAAGCAGTAAGCGACCCGTATTACTCAAAGGCGCTTCAGCACTTCCTCTACTACCCGGCGCGAATTAAAGTCATCGTTGTATTTGAAGAAGATTTTTTTTGCAGTGGCCGATTCTTTCTCCTGGCTGCTTCGTTCAGGCACGAGCCTGTCTGCGATGGCAGCCATCAGTTCGTCGAAATATCTGACGACAGGTCCGGGAAACACGATATCCATGTCATAGAGCAGGCCATCTTCGTGGGCCATGTAATGCTCGATATCGTAGCCGAAGCAAATGACAGGCTTTCCCAAATACAACGCTTCGATATAGACGCTTGAGTAGTCTGTGATCAAAAGGTCACATTCTCTGGCCAGCGCTGAGAATTCCGGGATAACAGCCTGAGACATGTCGAAAATCAATTCGTCGTCCACGTACTGATCGAGATTGAAGTAATGATCACTGTTTTTAAAGTAATGTGGACGATACCCCAGAATCGCCCCGTTTGCACGCAACACTGACTTCAGGTATGCGATTTCGTCGTCGGAAAATTGATAATAATACGCGCTGCTGCAGACATCTGTCTGGCGATAAGTCGGGGCGTAGAGTACGAGCTTTCGTCCCCGGCATTTCTGGCGGGTTCGCTGCAGCGAGTCGCGGATGTAGCGTGGCAGACGATCTTCCGCCTGGGTCAGAAAGTCGTTCCGGGGCAGCCCCGTAATCCAGATTTGGCGGTAGTTCAACGGATAGAACATCGCACTCATGGCATAACTGTCGATATCCGAGGAGGCAACGAGACCGGCATAGCCACGTCTTTCCTGCGCGCGATATCTCACCCGGTCGGTATGCTCGAAGGTGACTTCGTTGGCGGCATAGAGCAGGCGCTTCAGAGGGATACCGTGCCAGAGATTGACGACTACCCTGTTGCTCATGGCCAGCTTCAGAATGCTGAAGCGCTTGCCCCCCCAGCGCAGCGAGTAATCCATCGAAACCGAGTGTGTGAGAAAAATGACCTTGCAGCGCGCAAGCAAGAACAGGCCCCGCAGGGTGCCATGCCGGACGATGTCGTAATTGACCGCATCCTCTATTTGGAAGTCTGGGATCTCGCCGCGGTAGAAAACGATCTTGCGGATGTCCGGTTTCGCCTTGACGTGCTCGAACAGGGCGCGCTGATTCTCGATAAAACGGTCGGTATGCAGATGATGCGTGGCGAACGCCCAATGGTCCGCGCGCTTCGGTGACAACAGGTCGGCCAGTCGCCACAGTGGGTGGAGCAGGTGGAAAAGCAGGCGTTTCACCATGCTTCCCGTCCTAGTCGAAACGATCGATGATCGAAGAGATCAGATCGAGCGCCTGTTTGAGTTCGCGAACGTGTGTGCGGTCGAGAACCTTCAGCGTCTTGCGAAGGTGCGTACTGGAAATGCCTTCGGTGCGTGGCAGGTAGATGACCTCGCAGTAGGTCTTCAGTTCGTCGAATCGACCTTCCCAGTCGCTTCCCATGCCGAATACCGATACCTCGTGCTGCCGGATGTCATCGGCCTTCTGTTCCCAGCAGGTTTCGGGAATGGCGAGGTCAACGCAGCGCAGGGCACGGACGATTTCTATCCGGTCGGAAAAGGGCACTACGGTCTTCTTCCCCTTGGCTTCGTTGAACTCGTCTGTGGACACGCCGACGATCAATCTGTCACCGAGGGCACGCAACCGCTGTAGCAGGTTGAGGTGCCCGACGTGGAAAAGATCGAAGGTGCCGTAGGTCAGGACGGTTTTCATGGTGCGGGAGAGGTTTCGGGCGTGCACAGCAGCACAGCTTCCCAGCCGTTTCGCAGCTCAACCCACTTGAAGGCATAGCGGTACGGGACGTCCATGGAGCGGATGAGTTGCGGAATCTCGAAGGCGTCGTCCCACAGATGATAGATGCAGATGGCCAGGCGCGGTCGATAGCGTCGGATGGTTTCGACGGCGCCGGCCAGCGCCAAGCGTTCCGCACCCTCGATGTCCATCTTGATCAGGTCCACCCGCTCGATGTTCCGACTGCTGACGTAGTCGTCGATCGTGATGGTTTCGACCGGCACCCCCCCGGAGTCGCCGAAGATCGAGGTGGCGCCCTGCACCGGCGGCGCCTTGATGTTAACGAAGTCGCCGCTTCGATTGCTCAGGGCGAGCGCGCAAACGTCGACCCGGTCGGCAATGCCGTTGGCGACCAAGTTGTGGCGTAGCAGCCTGAGGTTCTCGTCGAGGACCTCGAAGGCGTGAATACTGCACTCTCCTCCCGTCACTTCGTGGAACAGCAGTGCGGTGTCGCCCACGAACGCGCCGGCATCGATGATGGTGTCGCCGGGGAGGACTCGGAAATCCCCATGCTGGTACTGATCGAACAGAAAGTCGTGGATCCCGAGCATCCACGGGTAGGTCAGCAGTTCGCCGCGATACCCCTGCACCGCGAGATCCAGTCGCTTGTATTCCTGTCCGTCGAGCGTTCCGGTGGTGTAAGGGTGCGAATGTACACGCTCGACGGCGGCTTGGTAGGCGGCAAGTTCATCTGCTGGCACGCGGCCGATGTTGGCCCAGCGTTTCGCGAACCAGAGGATAAACCTCACCTGGTCCGTCGGCGGTAGGGCCTCATAGAGCAGACTGCTGATGCGGGAAAAATGTAGCGCATAACGCAGCTTCAACCGCCCTAGAAGCTCTGACTCGTCGGTTGAAAGGGCGGTGAGTATGTGGTCGAGGTCGCGTTCGAGGGAACTGGGCATCATGTGCTGAAAGCCTCCAGTGGGATGGGGTGTGTATCAAGGAAATGGAGGGCGTCATCGAATATGAAATGGATGTCTTCAGCAGAAATTCCGGCTGCTTCAGCAAACCGCGTGACTTCCCTACGATTCGCGGTAATGGTACTGACCACTAATTCACAGTCTGGATAGCGAACCATTTCTTTAGGCCCGATGAGAGGCTTGCCCTCGCAGATGCCCCCGTTGAGCCTGTTGTCGCGGTCTACAATGGCCACCACTTTGTCGGGTGACACAGTTTGCAGCACACGCCAGCAACCGGAGGCGCAACCAAACACAATATACCGAGCGGGTGCCTGTTGAAGGCGAGTCAGTGCTTGGCCTATTTGCTGTTGGCAGACCGCATGAATTGCATCCAGCAGATTGATACCGGGCAGGGTGCGCGGCGGCGCTTCGGGATTGAACAGCCACAACAGACGCTGGAGGATCAAAACCAGGAATTCATAGTGATAGGCCTTTTCGGTTAGTTGATCTAGATCGACATAGGATCGCATCATGGCTATTTCATGCCGGGCCTTGAAACTGGGATCGCACCCTGCTTTGCGCGTCCATGACTGTTCAGTCCTGAAGCGGTAGACCGACATTGGCTTGGCTAAGAAAAAGGCTCCTGCAGAGAGTGCGCCAAAGATCTGGAAGTATATCTCTCCTACAGTTAGGTAGGGCTTGGACTTGAGAAAATCCAGGAACCGTACTTTTGCCGATTGCCGGATCATGCAGGAGGCAAAGGGAATCCAGCCTCGAACCCGATGCAGGATGTCCGTAAAGGGGATGATCGCATCGTTGATCGAATAGTCGCCGTAGACCTTATCCTCGTCTTCAAGGGTTTCGTAATTGACACGAACTGCCGAATGAAAGGAAAGATTAATTTCTGGGTGGGCCAGCAGACCATCAACCTGCAGTTGCAGTTTATTCTCGTCGCTCCAATAATCGTCACCCTCACACATGGCCACAAAAGGTAGCTTCGCTCGCGGGTAATTGAAGTTGACTGAAGGGTAGACGCCTTGCGAGTGCTGGTTGACCGTTTGCAGAATGGGTTTGACGATCATAGGGTAACGTGCCGCGTATTCCTTGATGATCTCAGGGGTGGCGTCCTGTGAGGCATCGTCATGGACGAGTATTTCGAAACCGAAATCGGTCTTTTGATTGAGGATCGAGTTGAGCGCATCGCGTATGTAGGATGCATGGTTGTAGGCCAGCATGCAGACGCTTACCAGGTTGCCGCGTTCTGGGCGCCAGCGAGCAATGATTTCAGCCTCGGAGGGCGATTCTGCCAGGGTTTCGTATCTCATGATGTTCTGTTACCGTTGTCGATTCGCTCGGCAATACCAAAGCCGGTGCGACCGAACTGGTTGCCGTTGTAGAAAAGCAATTCGCGGTCGAATAGCTTGAAATGGTAGGGGTAAGCGATACCTTCACTATCCCAACCACTTGGCGATGGAGGAAGCCCTGCTTCGTCGTCAAGGCGTTGCCAGACAAGCCCGTCCACTGAGCGGGCGTAACCCGCCCGATAGCCGTTGGCGGAAGCGTGACGGAATCCCGCAATGCTGCGGCGGCTGAAATACATGTGGTAGAACTTGCCGGCATGCCAGACAGAGGGGCGGGCGCAGACCTCGTATTCATTCTCGGGTTGGATCACTTGCAGGTTCTCGCGCTGCCAGTCGATACCGTTTTCTGATGTGGCATATTTGATCTGGTAATCGATTTCGGGTTTGCCGTCGACCATTTTCCACTGATTGCCTGAAGTGTAATAACACTTCCAGATGCCGTCCTCGCAGAACACGTCGACGGCACCTGTGTAATAGGGCTCGTCCTTGGTTCGGTCAAGTATCGGGCCGTCGAACAAGCGCCGGAAGGTCAAGCCGCCATCTTCGCTGATGGCAACACCGACGGCGTTCCGCATATGCACGGTGGTGCTCGTGTTGACACCGATGTAATACATCAGCACGGTATTCCCATTTTGCACGATCGAGCAGACGTTGGCACCGCTGTCATCAAACGCGCCGATCTTGCCAAGATCAATAACGGGGCGGTTGTGCACGTATCGGATTTCGTGGAGATCGTGGGGATTCAGGTCGACAAAAGTCGTACGAGTACGGTTGCGCTCGTCGCGAGTGCCGAAATAGACGCGTAAAGTGTTCTCGTCCACCAGTAGCGGCGTAGGCTTGTGGCAGTGCGTGATATCGAATCCGTTGCGGCCGTTGGCTTGGTAGATCAACCCCAGTTTTTTCCATCGCATGGCGTTTTCCAATCAAAATTTTTCGCTAGACGGGTTGTATGGATTTATTCACCGAATACGGCCCAAGCTCCATATGGATGGTGAGGACTGCGACACAGCCGCAGATTGTTAAGCCCGATGACTTCGTCAAGCGCGCGAGTCTCGCCAGGGAACGCCTTGCAGTTCAGCTCATCGAACGCAATGAGCGATCCCTTAGTCAGCCGCGGCATGATTTTTTCGAGTACGGCCTTCGTCGGAGAATACAAATCCATGTCGAAAATCGCGAGGGAAATGATGGCGTGGGGGTTGTCATCGAGCCACTGATCGATGGTGTGGCTTGCGTCTCCCTTGATCAGGGCGAACTTTTTGATGTGGGACAGTGGGGGGAAGCTCTCAATCAGGGAGAGTATCCTGTCCAGCATATCCTCGTACTCGCTCGGAGTCGCCAGATCGCCTTTACGGTACAGGTTGCCATCCATGTCGTTGACGGCGGGAAAACCGCTGAAGGTGTCGAACCCGTAGATGACTCGGCTGTGGTTGAACGGTTCGTAGATGCTGCGCAAATTGATGAGCTGGGTCAACGTACCTCCCCACTGCACCCCAAACTCGCAAATTACACCGGGTACATCGACGATTTTCTGGTAAAGGTCGTTCAGATAAAGCAATCTTGATAGAACCGTCACGTTCAGAGTTGCAAGATTATGCTTGTTCCACGACCCTTCACCGAAGAGCGGAAGCAATCGCTGAGTGGTTTCCCTGAGTTCGCGCAAGGCTGAGTGTGTTTCTTCCGTCCGGAAGGAAACGATGTCCTGTCTGTGGTGCTTGCTGAGCTCTTGGGCGCCGTCTGGAAATTGGGAAGGATGGGTCGAATCAATCATGTACGGGAATCCTCATGGTGGTCAAATGCGGAGAGTATTCATATGTCGGCGTGACCCACGCGAAGGGTCTTCAGATCAGGCATTCGACCATATCCGGCGCAAAAGTGGGAATACCCAGGTGCTGGGCCACATCGTTTCGTTCTCGAAACGAATCGTCGATGAAGATGGCGCCCTCTCGGTCGATGTAGGTGGATTTTGGTTCGCCATCGGTGATATGTATGATGTGGTCGAACAGTTCCCGGATTCGGAGGCGACGTAGCGTATCTTCCAGCATGTTGCCGTGTCGCGTCAACAGTGTGATGCGCTTGCCTTCCGCGAGCGACTTGTAGAGAAAGCCGACCAGTTGATGGTTCAGGCGCCCCCGGACCACCAGGCAGTCGTCGAGATCGACGAACATATGCGTGTAGTCGATGTCGACCTTGTAGCGGTTGTCGAGTGCGCGATCGAGCTCGATGGCGTAGGTGTTGGGTGCGATCTCGACATCCTGGTCGAAAGCATCGAAGGCGCTTAGCAGCGCGAAGTTCACGCCAAGGCACCGGAACACTCCCGACGAGCCGCCGAGCCGCGCTGCCACCTCGAGGAGTTTCGGGTTGCCTTCTGCGTCCAGTTTGGCCTGGAAGAACCAGGCACCGCGCGGCTTCAAAATGTCGTTGATGGTATGCGCCCAGGCGGCAAATTCTCCTGCGAACGCTTCGCTCGGCGAGGTATTGACGCTGATGCCATTGCTGATCCGGTTGCGCCCACGCACGCCGTGAAAACGCAGCGCGCCGTGGCGGTCGGTGAAGCAGTCTATCGTCCATTCCCGGCCCGGCAGATATTCGAGCAGCAGCATCGCCGCCGGATGGTGGCCAGAGAGGAAAGCGTGCGCGGTTTCGGCCGTGTCCGCGAGCAGGCACTTGCGAGCACCATAGCCGCGGTCCGGCTTGATGAAAATCGGGTAGATTTCAGCCTCGGTCGGCGAGGAGTAGCGTTTGGGCAGTGGGATGCGATCGGCGAGCAGATCGTGGGTCGCCCGCTTGGATGCGCACAGGGCGGTTGCGCGAGCGTCGCTGCCGATGATGCGAACGCCGAGCCGGATGGCTAGGTTCTGCAAGGTCTCGGCGACCGCATCCATCGTGGGATAGATCGCCTCTATTCGATGCGCAAGGACGACTTCGGCGATCCGTTCGGCGAAATCCGGGCCGTCATGGAAGGGCAGGCCGCCAAGATATTCCTCGTAGACGAAGCGCCCGTGGTCCTCGACGCTGGAGCCGCCTATCAGTTCAAAATGAGCAGAGTGGCGCATCGCCCGGTGAACTTCCAGGCCGATTTCCGAGCCGCAGGGGAAAACAAGGATGCGCTTGCTCATCTTGCCGTTTTGAGGATGAGATCGATCAGCCTTTCCTGATCCTCGGCACGCAAGGAAGGATAGATCGGCAGGCAGATGACTTGCTTCGCAAGCATGTTCGCATTGGGCAATAGGTGTGTGGCGGCACTCGGCAACCCACGGTACATCGGGAACGAACTGATGAGCGGGTAGAAATAACGCCGGGCGTGGATATTGTGCGATTTCAGACGTTCATAGAGCGCGTCCCGGCTGATGGGGTGCTCCGGCCGGACGAAGAGGGGACAGTAGGCTTGATTCCATTCCAGGCTGGCGGGCACTTGCTGCAGATGCAGGGATGGGACGTTCTGGAAGGCTTGCCGGTAGCGCTGGTAAATGGCCGCACGGGTAGCCAGTGCCCGGTCGATATGCTTGAGCTGCAACAACCCCATCGCGGCGCTGACTTCGTTCATCTTGCCGTTGATGCCGGGTGCAACCACGGTAACCTCGTTGGCGAATCCAAAGTTCTTGAGGTAGTCAATACGCTGCTTGATCTTGGCGTCTGGGCAAACGATGGCGCCGCCCTCGAAGGTATTGAAAATCTTGGTGGCATGAAAACTGAGAATGGCAAGGTCGCCATGTCGCAGGATGCTCTGACCGTTCAGTTTGACGCCAAAGGCGTGGGCAGCATCGTAGATAACCTTGAGCCCGTAGGTGTCCGCGATCCCCTGGATGCGTTCGACATCGCACGGGATGCCATAGCAGTGTACCGGCAGGATGGCAGTGGTCGCAGGGGTGATGGCTTCTTCTATGCGCTGGGGATCCAGGTTGCAGGTATCGGGATCGATATCCACAAATACCGGCTTGATATTGTTCCACAGCAGGGAGTGGGCTGTGGCAACAAAGGTATAGGGGGTAGTAATGACTTCACCACCGATGCGCAGGGCCTGCAAGGCAGTCAACAGCGCAATGGTGCCGTTGGCGAACAGGCTTAGGTGTTCCACGCCCAGGTAAGCGGCCAATTCTGCTTCCAGTTGATGGTGGAATGGGCCACAGTTGGATAGGCGCTTGCTCGCCCAGATTTGTTCGAGGTAGGGAATGAACTCTTCCAGCGGTGGCAGGAGTGGCTCAGTGACGTAGATCGGTGGCGGTAGTTGGGTCATGGCGTACCGGTGGTACTCATATTAAGGTTATGGCTTCACTGTAAACAAAGTTTGGTTGTGGCTGATCTTTATAATTTTAACCAAGGTCTTAAACAATAGTTCTATCTGGCAAAGCCAGACTTCTTCATGGAAGCGACATCGTCAACACCATCGCCGAAGGTAAAGCAGAATGATTCACCGTTGAGATAATCACTGACACGTTTCAACCTGCCACCGGTCATGGTGTTTTCCCCGGTATCGACCAGGGTCACTGTCCATGGCTCGGCATGTTGATGATGCACCTGCATCTGGTTATTCTTCATATCGACGGAAACATCGGATATATGCAAAAAATAATTAGCAAAATACTCTTTGATCACATAGCGCTTGTACCCTAGGCACACTATGAAATCATTTATGCCCTAGTCTGAAAAGATCTTCATGATATACCAGATGATGGGGCGTCCGCCCACTTCGATCATCGGCTTGGGCTTAAGGTGTGATTCCTCGCTGATTCGGGTTCCATAGCCACCCGCAAGAATAACGCATTTCAAATGAATCACCCATCCAAGGAAGCGTCGGTCAATTCGGCGCTTGCGCCGTTCTGATGTTAGAACCGGCAGTTTTTGATAATTAATGTACGCCGCTTTATTGCGCAGTCTACGGTCCCCGCCAACGTTATTTTGATATATATTACCACTGGCTTCGATTTTTTGTCTGGTGCCATTCCGGTGGCCTCCGGTTGTCTTTTGCTATGATGCAATATGCCGGATTTATTTTGATATTGAGATGTGCACGCTAAATTTACGGCGATCGATAATCAGCTTTAATCTGACGGATCCCTGGGACGGATGATGCGGACATTTCACACATCGAGTGTTATGGAGCCGTTGCCGTTCCTGGATTACCAGGCAGCGACCGAGCCTGTTGGGGGTGTCAACAGCTCCATTCCTCTCCACCCGGATGATAATCCTCCCGATTTCAATGGGCGTAAGCGCAAGATTGAGCGCAAACCCGCACGCGGCGATCCCGGTGAGGATGCAGGGAATAAACCGCCTGACCCTGATCATCAGATCGACGAATATGCTTGATCTGGTTTGAAATCATTGGTGCCTGACTTGCTTAATATGTGCCTAATTCGGGACTCGAGCTAATATAGGCAACGGATCGTACCTGTGCAAACCTGACGTGAAATGATATTGTAATGATCATTTTTTGAGCCGAGATCCAATTTGGAATCCTTTGTTATAACCTGGCGTGAACTGCTCTTGATCGCGGTACTGGTGCTGGCGGTTTATATCGCCGAGATGCTGCTGTTAATGCGCTCCGCCAAGCCTCGCGGATGGCGGGTTTGGCAGAAGGGAGCGGAAGCCAATGCCAAAAGCCGTGAAGTGCAATCCCTGGAGTTCGAATTTACGCAACTGCAGGAACGGGTTGACCGGCTTCAAAAGGAACTTGAGCAACTCAAGGCTCAGCAGGTTGCAGTGACGCCATATACCCACGCGATTCAAATGGCGCAACAGGGACTTAACGTGAACGAGGTGGCGGCCAGTTGCGGCATTTCACGCGGCGAGGCAGAACTGATCGTCGCCTTGCACCGTAATCAATCCACATGATTCACAATGACGTTTTAAATCAGCTGCAATTGCTGATTAAAACCTCTGCGCCGCCTCTTATTGAGGTTGCCCAGTCACCACTTGAGGAAGCCCAATGGGTACCCGGTCAGCGCCTGACGGCCACGGTGCTGGCCAGCATGCCGAACGGCCGGTTTCAGGTGCTGGTTGGCGATATGGCGCTGGATATGAATCTGCCACGCAATACCCAGCCTGGCGAGCAGGTCGAACTGACTTTCATATCCAGTCAACCTCGTCTTACCTTCGCGCTCACCCGCGATTTGCTGGCTGCGGCGGGAAGCAATCTTCCGGCTGATGCCAAGCCGCGAGTGACCTTAAGCGATTCGGTGCGTTACCTCGGCGCTCTTTTGCAGAAAATTTCTGATCAGGCCGAATCGCAGGCTGCTCCAGTCAGCAAGGCTGCTCCGCTACTTTCCACCGCCCCCACCGATATCAAGGAATTTGCCGCATCTTTGCGCAATACATTGTCCCAGAGCGGCTTGTTCTATGAGTCGCACCAGGCGCAATGGGTTGCCGGAGAGAGGAAATTGGCGGATTTGCTGCAGGAGCCGCAGGGCAGGCTTTCGACTGCTAGTCTTACGAATGCAGGTCTTACGACTGCTAGTCTTACGAATGCAGGTCTTACGAATGCTGACATGACTAGGCCGACACTGCCTGTAGCCGGCTCGGGTACTTCGCCGACCATTCCTTTATCCGCGAATTCCTTGCCTCCCCCCGGCCAGTCGGCGGCTACCGAGCCTGAACTCGAGATATCACCCAGAATTCTACAGCCTGACAAGGTATTGATGAACCCCGGTCCAGCAAGCATGCCTGGTAGCAATCCTGGAATTTCGCCTAATTCACCCCAATTGGAAAAAGCTTTGTCAGCCTACGCTCAGATCGCGATGGTCAGGGCGAATTCCGCCAATCCATCCGCTATTTTGCCGCCCGATGCTGCGCATCCGGCCAGACCAAATCAAGCCGAGGCCGCAGATAGTGGTTTCAGGGCTACACCGAATGCTCAGCAGGCTGGTCAGGCTCCGAGTGCTCCTCAGGCCACGGCGCCTGAGCCGGGTGCAAAAATACCTGCCATGTCATTGCAGAATGAGGGATCGCTGATGCAAGGCGCTTCCAGGTTGCCGGTACATACGGAGACAGTTTCTCTGGTCCAGCAGCAGTTGCAGACGCTCGATTCCCGCCAGTTGGTGTGGCAGGGGCAGGTTTGGCAGGGGCAGATGATGGAATGGCGGGTGGAAGAGCGGGGGGCACGAGAAGGGGGGGCGGGAGAGGTGGAAATGCCCCACTGGCAGACCAGCTTGCGGCTTCAGCTGCCAAAACTGGGTGATGTCCAGGCAACGCTGGCCTTTACGCCGCAAGGCTTGCGCATTGATCTCAAGGCATCCGATAGCGAGACGGCGGAAACGATGAGAGGCGCGCAGGGCAAGCTGCGCAACTCAATGGAGGCTTCCGGCTTGAATGTGCTGGCCATGTCGGTAGAACGGCATGAAAAAATCTGATAATCAGCAGCTTGCGGTTGCGCTGGCGTATAGCGCCGGCAAGTCGGCACCCCAAGTGGTGGCGAAGGGGCGCGGCTTGCTGGCCGAGGCGATCATCGAACGAGCCAAGGATGCCGGCGTCTATGTGCATGAATCACCAGAGCTGGTTTCGATATTAATGCAGGTGGATCTGGATCAGCATATTCCGCCGGAGCTATATTTCGCGGTGGCTGAGTTGCTCGCCTGGATTTATCACCTCGAGCATGGAAATGCTGTCGATAACCCGCCTGTGCCGGGATAGGAAAAACAGGCTTACTGTAGTTGATGCAGAAGATCTGTTACGAGTAGCAACACCTCTTTCGGGATTTCCAGTTCCGCCCCTGTAATCAGGAAAGTATCCTCGGCCCGTTCCCCCAGCGTTGCGATTTTTGCTGTGTGCAAGTGAATGCGGTGTTTCAGGAGTACCTGAGCGATGCGCGACAGCAAGCCGGGACGGTCGCCGGCAACGACTGATAGCACATGGTAAACCCCCTTTTCATCGGGCTTGATCGCAATTTCCGGCGTAATCGGGAAATGTTTGAGGTGGCGGCTCAGCCGCCCTTGCAATGGCGGTTCCAGCACCCTGCCCGGAGCCAGGCGCTGTGACAATTCATATTCGATAAAGCTCAGCAAGTCGCGGTAATGGGCGGAGCGGTTGGCTTCGTCCAGCACCACGTAGCTGTCGAGGGCGTAGCCATGGCGGCTGGTGTGGATTTTTGCCTCGACGATGTTGAAGTCGTTGCGTTCAAAAAAACTGCAAATCCGGGCAAACAGGTCATCCTTGTCCGGCGTGTAGATCATCACCTGGATGCCTTCCCCGGCAGGGCTTAAGCGCGCCCTGACAACGGGCTGTGCAGAGTTGACCTT
>Ga0105091_10000597_pt1 | contig 15257 bp, 14 predicted proteins | sample PPLLak1March2015_FD_87022 | JGI IMG/M metagenome (GOLD analysis project Ga0105091, IMG submission 87022) | Freshwater sediment microbial communities from Prairie Pothole Lake near Jamestown, North Dakota, USA - PPLs Lake P7 Core (1) Depth... | ecosystem: Environmental > Aquatic > Freshwater >... | reverse complement strand
TCAATTCAATTGCTCTACCCTTGTTAGGAACAGGCTACGCTAATGTAGATATTTCACTAAATTATCCAGAGTTACGATTACTTATCCAACAACTTGTTCTTGCACTAACAATCCATAAGCTTGAGGAATACTTATCTAACAAGGAGTCTAAATTAAAGCGTGGAATAATTATTGTTTATTCGTCACATCCTCAAAGTGCTGATGAACATAGCATTTGGGATTTTGCTGTTAAGCTGGTCAAAAAAGACCATAACAAGCGCTCTGAACAAATTAATCAACTGATAGGCGAATTTTCCCAAAAAAGATCACGCTACAAATAAGTTCAATGGCGGAAAGAGATTAGCATGGTTGAGGCAGATGGCTAATTCTATCCATCCTGCTCTACAGCGGTTCTTGACTTTTGTCTCATCGCAATCTCAAAACTCTCACGCAGCAGACTTATCGCCTTCTCCACATCCCCCTCCCCCCGCAGATAAAAACTGACCCAGCCCGTTTCGGGCAAGATATGATGCGGCTGCGCACGCCCGGCAGAGACGATCTCATCGCGCACTTTCTTGGGAAAAGGGATATCCACCAGATGGTCGCCGTGGATGTGGCCGATCTCGCGTTTGCCGATCCCATATTCCACGCCGCCGAAGCGGTGGGGATTGGCCGTCACGCCTTCCCAGGCGGTCACGGCTTTTGTGATTCGTTCTTGCGCGCCTTTTACACTCATTAGAATTCCTTTTCTCGGCCCCCTCCCAGCCTCCCCCAAATACGACGATTTAACCGTTGAATCTGCATTCCAAATTTTCATCGTCGTATTTGGGGGAGGTGCCCCGGAGGGGCGGGGGGGTCAAAACTCCTTTTCCCGCTTGAACTGCGTCTCATACAACTGCGCATACAACCCGCCTTCGCGCAGCAACTCTTCGTGCGTGCCGCGCTCGACGATCTTGCCCCGGTCCATGACCAGGATCAAATCCGCGGCCAGGATCGTGCTCAGGCGGTGGGCGATGACGATGCTGGTCCGCCCGGCCATGACCCGTTTTAATGCGTCCTGGATCAGGGCTTCGGATTCGCTGTCCAGGTGGCTGGTGGCTTCGTCCAGCACGAGGATACGTGGATCTTTCAGGATGACGCGCGCCAGGGCGATGCGTTGTTTTTCTCCCCCGCTCAGGCGGTAGCCACGCTCGCCGGCCACCGTGTCGTAGCCCTCGGGCAGTTCGCTGACGAACTGGTGGATATTGGCCGCCTGCGCCGCCGTTTCGATCTCGGCCTGCGTTGCGTCGGGCTTGGCGTAGGTCAGGTTGGTGCGGATGGTGTCGTGGAACAGGTAGGTCTCCTGCGTCACCATGCCGATCGCAGACGAAAGCGAGTCGAGTGTAAGGTCGCGCAGGTCGTGCCCGTCGATGCGGATGACGCCCTCATTCGGGTCGTACAGGCGCGGGATGAGATAGGTCAGCGTGGTCTTGCCCGCACCGGAGGGACCGACTAAGGCGACCAGTTGCCCGGTGGACGCATTAAACGAGACCGACTCGAGAGCAGTGTCTCGGGCTTGTGAGGTGGGAGCCGCTTCAGGCGTCCCGGAAGCTGCGAGGGGATCCCCCGGCTTTTCACCACCCTGACCCTTTCTCCCGTTTCCATCATCCCCGCTGAGCACCGCCGTCACATTGTCCATCCGGCCGTAGCGTTTGACCTCGCTGAGCAGCTTGGACGTGTCGATACTGTAGTTGAAGGTGACGTGGTCGAATTCCAGGTCGCCGCGGACATCATGCAGGGCAATGGCACCCGGCTTTTCGGCGATGTCCTGCGGCAGGTCGATCACCTCGAAGACGCGCTCGAACGAGACCATGCTGGTGCTGAACTCGACCGGCGCGCCCGCCAGCCCTTGAAGCGTTCCATAAAGACTGCTGAGATACGAGCCGAACGCGACGATGGTACCGACGGTGAAGACATCCGTAATAACGAAGTATCCGCCAAGACCATAGACGAGCGCCGTGCCGATCGCGCTGACAAGTCCAAAGATGACGAAGAACGTCGAGCCGACCACCGCGCGCCTGACGCCGATATCGCGCACGTTTGCGGCGCGTTCACGGAAACGTTTTTCTTCTTCGCGAGAGCGACCAAACAACTTGACGAGCAGCGCGCCGCCGATGTTGAGCGTTTCGTTCATGTGCGCGTTCATCTTGGCGTTGTGATCCATGGCTTCGCGGGCGATATCGCGCAAGACTGTGCCGAGCCGTTTCGCGGCAATGATGAACAGCGGCAAGATCAGGACACTGACGAGCGTCAGCCGCCATTCAAGCGTCAGCATGACCGCAAGCAAGGCAATCGCTTCGATGAAGTTGGAGACGATGTTGACGATGGTATTGCTGATAGCGTTCTGCGCGCCGACCACGTCATTGTTCAGGCGGGACATCAATTCACCGACCTTGGTGTTGGTGAAAAATCGCAATGACATGCGTTGTAGTCGCGCGAAAAGTGTCGAGCGCAAATCGTAAATGACCCCTTCCCCCACTGTCGCATTCAACCGCCGCTGAATGACGTTAATCCCGCCATTGACCGCCGGGATGAGCAGCAACGCCGCACCGAGCAAGATGAGTCGATTCGTGTCCTTGGCGGGAATCACCACGTCAATCATGTTGCGGAAGATGAGCGGCGTAAGCAGGGAAATGCCCGTGCTGAGGGTAATCGTCACGAGCATGCCCGCGATATGCCACCAATATCCGCGCGCGTAGGAGAACACGCGTAGTAAGAGTTCTCTTGTTACCTTCGGCTTTTCATCGCCCGAGCGCATATACATAAACCAGCCACCACCGTGCCACATAGTCAGACTCCTAGAGATTCGATGAGTAGAGACAAGTCTCTACTTTAATGTTCACTATTTTCTTGCCGTCCCTATTTTGCCCTTAACACTCCGATTTGGCAACTGTAAGTTTGGGGAGGTTGATGAAAGGCCTGATGGAAGATAATGTTGATTCAACTCCCATCCCAAAATAGGCTTGCGTGTTAGATGTACATGCGTATTTAATATTCTGGTGATGATTTTCAGAAGATAAAGACCCCCACGCTGATTCTGGTTGAGGACAGGAATCATGATTCTGCTGAAGAAGCAACAGAAATGTACCGGTATCAGCTCTGGAGTTAGGTACTGGTTGCACGCCATCTATGCAGATGAAGCATCCACCGGCTCTTTTTCATCTTCCTGTCATTTTTCTGTACTATACTGAATTCATTAAAAGTTGCTCAGGCCTGTTTTACAGAGTGCTGCGTAAAGCGCTGAATGGGACTCGTTGTTTCATCGAACTAATCAATTAGAGGGTTTAGTGGTTTATGCAAAAAACATTAGTTGTATAGGATGAAAAATTTGCCGTTCCAAAAAATATTTCGGCGCTATGGAGGGATGTTAACGCTGCTTGTCCAGATGCTCTTGCTCAGCGCCTGTGCTGCGCAGATTCAACATGTGGCGTTTGCCAGCCAGGCAACCCTGACAGCTTCCCCATCTCTGGCAAGCGTTGCAACGCCAGCCGCCTCGCACACCACCCTACCTGATTCCACACCGAACAATCCAACCAATCCCCGACCACTATCCCAGAACCCCGCTCCAGACCCATTCCTTTCGGGTTCAAAGCTTGTGGAGGCGCTGCAAGGGGGCGGTTTTGTGATTTATATCCATAATGGAGAAAGTGACCAGTCACAGAACAATCCAGATATACAAAACCTGGAAAACTGTGCTCAGTCATCTAATCTCAGCACGCAAAGCCAAATCGATGCCCGCACAATCGGCATATCATTTTCAGCTCTAAGTATCCCTGTCGGCCAGGTAGTGTATAGTGGATCATGCAGTTCTCTCGAAATAGCTATGCAGATCTATGGCCGGGCAGAGAACTGGCTTGATTTGATCGGATCTGCGGCTCCCCTGCGCGGGGAACGGATTACAGCGTTGCGCCAGATCCTTTCGACGAGGCCACAACCTGGGGTGAACAACGTGTTTGTCGGCCATGGCCTGGACATCACCGACGTGACAGGCATCACATTTGCACAGGGCGAAACCGCAATCTATAAACCCCTCGGAAAGACCGGCTACTCTTTAGTGGCACGCATTATGCCAGTCGCATGGGATGAACTTGATGGAGATACCGCCAATCTGGTACGCATCGAGCCGTACGTTTCCGAGTCAATCCCATTGGAAGAGATTGGACCAACCCAGGAGCCTAATGCCTCGTCGCAATCCAGGCCTGGTGGGCAGAGCCAAATGATTCCTCCCGACCAGCTACTCACAACCGAGCATGACCTTCTCCTGCCTGACCTGATCACCCTGCCGCCTACGGACCTGCGCATCCGGACTAATCAGTCCGACGGGCATAAGCTGCTCAGGTTCACGAATTCGATCATAAATACCGGCCCGGGCGGGATGGAGCTTTGGGGCGCAACCAACCCCGGCAGCGGAAAGATGACCGTTACACAGCATATTTACGATACAGAAGGCTCCACTAGACAAAGGGTCGTTGGCGAGTTTTTCTTTCACCCGGAGCACAACCACTGGCATCTTGGGGACTTTGCCCGTTATGAAATCTGGTCAATTGGGCCAGACGGGGAGTTTGATTCTGTGGTCGCCGTCAGCAACAAGATCAGCTATTGTCTGCGGGATGATGCGCGTTCGGATATCCCCGGCGCAGCCACGTGGCAAACTTACATAAGCTGCGATCATGAAAGGCAGGGAATCTCCGTGGGGTGGATCGATATTTACCGGTATCACCTGCCCGGCCAGAGCATCGATATTACCTTCCTGCCTGATAGCGTTTACGCTTTGCGGTCAATTGTCGATCCGGAAAATAATCTTTGGGAGAGTGACCCCACAAACAATTCTGCCATCCTGTATATCGCAATCGAAGACAACAACGTAAGTATCGTTGAATCGCTAGACAGTTTAAATAGATTACTCGAGGGTCAGGACAATTAGTACAGGGAGGGTAAAAAATCTGCAATTTACAGCAGTAAACTACTCAGCTACAGGCTTATACTTTATATATTTTCGGCTCTACCGTTTATAACGGGAAAATACCGAAAATTGGGTTATGAGCGAGCGTACGCTCGCTCATAACCCAATTTTCGGGCCTCTATCCCGCCAAAGACGGAAGAACCATATTTTCAAAATTCCCGAAGTCAATTATGCTTCGGGAGTTTTTTCAATGCACTTCGTCCATTTTCATCTGATGACTTATAATGTTCTTATAAGCGGTTCTTTCTTTTAGAGTTAGGAGCGGCGATGACAGAATTTGATTTTGATCTGGTTGTGATCGGTTCAGGCCCTGCCGGCCAGCGCGCAGCCATCCAGGCGGCCAAACTGGGGAAACAGGTCGCTGTAGTAGAGCGCCGCGCCGTGGTGGGGGGCGTTTGCATCAACACCGGGACCATTCCCAGCAAGACGTTGCGCGAAGCTGTCTTATATCTATCCGGTTATCGGCTGCATGAGATGTACGGGGCTTCATATACCGTCAAAGAGCGCATTACCATGGACGACTTACTCTTCCGTTCGGACTACGTGATGCGGCATGAAATCGACGTGATCCGGCACCAACTCATGCGCAACCAGGTGGAATTGATGTCTGCTGAGGCTTCCTTCGAAGACTCACACACCCTGAGGCTCGACTTTGTTGACGGGCGCGGTCAACGCCTGGTGACGGCAGCCAACATCGTCATTGCCACCGGTACCCGCCCCACCAGCGATAAACGCGTCCCCATCGACCACAAACACATCTTCCTGAGCGATGACATCTTGAAGTTGGACCAATTGCCTCGTACACTGACCGTAATCGGCGCGGGCGTGATCGGGCTGGAATATGCCAGTATGTTCGCGGCGCTGGGTGTGCGTGTCACGCTAGTCGACAAACGTGAGCGCCTTTTACCTTTCGTGGATCATGAGCTTACGGACACCCTGGTCTATCACTTACGGCAGAACCGGGTGACGCTGCGCCTGGGAGAAGAGGTCAAGGAACTGGAGTTGTCTGACGATGGAAAAGGGCAGCGGGTGCATATCCATCTTGCCAGCGGCAAACACATCGTCACGGAGAGCGCGCTCTACAGCATCGGACGGACCGGAGCGACGATGGCTCTCAACCTGCCTGCTGCGGGTATCAACGCGGACAAGCGCGGTTACCTGACAGTCAACGAGTGCTACCAGACCGAAGTCCCGCATATCTATGCGGTTGGGGATGTGATCGGTTTCCCCAGCCTGGCATCCACATCCATGGAACAAGGGCGTCTTGCAGCCTGTCACGCCTTCGGTGTGGAAGTAAACAGCGTGCCCGAGTTGTTTCCCTATGGTATCTACGCCATCCCTGAAATCTCGATGGTAGGCCGCACAGAGGAGGAGCTGACCGAACAGGGCATGCCTTACGAAGTGGGCAAGGCTAACTACCGCGAGATCGCGCGCGGACAGATCCTCGGCGATATCACCGGCCTGCTTAAACTTGTGTTCCACCTGGAAACACACGAACTGCTCGGCGTGCATATCATCGGCGAAGGCGCCAGCGAGTTGGTCCATATCGGCCAGGCAGTCATGGCTTTTGGCGGCAAGGTGGAATACTTCATCAATACCGTATTCAACTATCCTACGCTGGCAGAATGCTATAAAACTGCCGCCTTTGACGGTATCAACCGTCTGGGCTGAATTCCTGACGAGAAAAGATCATGAAAACGGAGGAAATCGAAGCCAACTACACAGGTTCGATTTCCTAAAACTGGAGGGTAAAATGGCTATGGGTGCCCTGCTCTGGGAGCGCACAGAATGATGCCTACCCCGTCGGGGCCGTTGGCGGGATGCTGCGTGAAGATTTCGGAGGCCAAATTCGATGTTGTCAGTTTAGAAAATATATTCTATAATGCAGGTGGTATTTATCCAAATTATCCAGTGGAGATGAAATATGAGCAATCTCGACGAGGCTATTCAGACCCAAATAGACAACATCCAGAAGAAAACAGGCAAATCGCTCGATGAACTGGCTGCTCTTGTAAACTCTAGCAGCCTGAGCAAACACGGCGAGATCCGTGACATGCTCAAGCGCGAGCTGGGACTCGGCCACGGCGATGCGAATACGCTTGTCCACGTGCTGCTCCAGTCGGACGGGACGCGCGCCGCTGAGGGCAAAAGCGAAGATGAAGTGCTGGATGAAATCTATTCCGACAAAAAAGCCGACTTGCGTCCCATCCATGAGGCGTTGATGGTGGAAATCGTCAAGTTCGGTGAGTTCGAGACACTGCCCAAAAAGGGTTATGTCAGCCTGCGGCGCAAGAAGCAGTTCGCCATGATCGGCCCGAAGACGAATACCCGCCTCGAGGTCGGCCTGAACGCCAAAGACCTGCCCGCCGACGAACGACTGTTCGAACAGCCCAAGGGCAGCATGTGTAATTACATCGTTAGAGTGACCGATATAAACGAAGTGGATGGGCAGTTATTCACATGGATCAAGCAGGCCTATGAAAACGCAGGCTAAACCTAGCATAAAACGGATCGACCAGGAGCATTTCCTGAACTCGTTTTTCGCCCTGCTGGATGAAACTTTCGAAAACCATCACGGCATTTTCCTGGATAAAAACACATCTCTCTTCCAGACCCTTGAAACGGTGACCGCTGAAGAAGCCTCCATCCCGGTTGGAGGCAAGTGCGCTTCGCTGGCGGCGCAGGTGGCCCATGTCACCTTTTATATCGAAGTGCTCGAGCGCTACATCTTCTACAATGATACCAGCCGCGTGGACTGGGGGGAGATCTGGCGCACGGTGGAAAAGGTCACGCCAGAGGAATGGGAAGCCTACAAGACGGACCTTGAGCAGACCTATCGCCGCATCGACAAATTGCTCCACGAAAACGAGACCTGGAACGAAGATAGCATCGGCGGGGCGATGGCGATCGTGGTACACACTGCCTATCACCTGGGCGAGATCCGCCAGGCGTTGTGTACCCTAAAATGATCTAGCCCGTGGACTGGAAACATTGGCTGGTCCTTGGACTGGTCGTCTTCAGCGCGGGATGGATGCTTTTCGATGGCATGCGCGCTTTCATTGTTGGGGATTACGTTACGCCAGCGACCGGTGAATACGCGGGCCAGTTAGGGCCCTGGTCGAATCTGGTAAATGCGCTTGGGATCGAGCCGCGCTCCACTTTGATGAAATCTATTTTCGTGATCTACGGTTTCATCGCGCTGGCTGCTGCAGTTAGCTTTGCGCTTAAGTTCTCATGGGCACGCGGAGCACTCATCATCGTTTGTCTTTTAGGATTGTGGTACTTGCCATTTGGTACAGTCGCGAATGTGATCGCTTTGATCTTGCTATTTACCATGAGAGAATGAACTAAACCCGTGCAAGTATTGAATTAGCACCAGACTTTATAATTCTGGCTTTCTCTTCCCTAAAATCTAAAAAGGGCTGTTTATGACCTGTTGCGTAAAAATAGAATGCAAAGATTAGCGCAACACCAGTTAAAGGGGTGTTGACAGGTTGTTTACAACCGGTTATACTGGTGTCGTGAACATAACTGCTAGACCCAATTCCAAATCTATTCTGCGAGGGGAGTGGGCACGTTTTATTTTCATTTCCGGAAGGTTATGCATCGACTTTACCCAGACCGGCGGCGAAACAGAAAAACGTGCATACTGGGAGCGGTTTCATCAGCCCTCTGACGTGGCAGATTGGTTCGCTGAGTCTCCCATGCAAATAAACAAAATTCAGGTCAGTCCCAAAGAATTTGATATTGCACTCTCCTTGCGAGAAGCGATCTGGAGGGTTGCACAGGCAACCAGGCAAAGTGAAACTCCGCTCGCAGAGGATATTGAAATTATCAACCGCGTGGCTTCGGCGCCAGACTTGCCTCCAAAGTTGGTGCTAGGTGATTTAAATACGATGTGGCGCTCCCCTGTTACTGCTACAGAGGCACTCTCAACCATCGCCCGTGATGCGATTGATCTGTTCTCAGGCGAACTGCGATCTCGGATTCGCGAATGCGCAAATCCAAAATGCGGGCTTATGTTTGTCGATACTTCTCGACCGGGGAAACGTCGCTGGTGCCTCATGAAACGCTGCGGAAACATGTCTAAGACAGCTCGCTACCGCAAACGTCATTCATGAAGACTGGTTGCCAGATTTCTGAAAAGTGCTACACAAGCCCACTTTAGAAAGGAATGAGTAGATGAATCAACAATCGAAATCAACCAAATCCGATGGCCAGGTACAGTATCTGAACCCTGAAACTCTCAACAAAAACCCGGCATTCACAAACGTCGTGGTCGTAAGCGGACATGTGAAAACAGTCTATGTGGGCGGGCAGGATGCCGTTGATGCGTCGGGGGCGATCGTCGGGAAAGGCGACCTCAAGGCGCAGACCGAACAAATTTTGCAGAACATCCAGGCAGCCTTAGCCGCTGGCGGCGCTCAGTTGGAGCACGTTGTCAAGTGGAACCTGTACGTCCTCCAGGGGCAACCGCTCAACGCAGGCTTTGAAGTCTTCCAACGTGTTTGGGGGAACCGCCCTCACCCACCGGCCATCTCGTTCATGTACGTGGCAGGATTGGCGCACCCTGATTTTCTAGCGGAAATGGATGCGATTGCTGTCGTTCCAGAGTAGGAGCATACCATGCCCCCACGACCTCGCTACCCTATGCCCGAGTATATCCGTGAGGCACTCGAGTCACGCGGAGTGATGGAGGCTTACCGCGCCCGTCCACCCTACCAACAGAATGACTACATCGGCTGGATCATGCGTGCTAAACGCATCGAGACGCAAGAGAAACGCCTGAACCAAATGTTGGAAGAACTTGAACATGGGGGTATTTACATGAACATGGAATGGACAAAAAGCCATACACTTCGCAGTAGACGTCGAAGTGACAAATAGAGTTTAAGACTCAATTCTCGGGCGCTAGGCAAAATCGTTCTTTACGCTCGGGTTCCCCGCACATCTGACAGGGCATAGGTTGAAGGGGGATTATTCCTGTGCCTATACTCATCACCCAGGCCGATTATGTGTTAAGTTGTTCACGAAAGTCATCACACAATTACCCCAATTTTTGCCTGACAACAGAGCTTGTCTTGCACACCTTTAAAAAAAGGAATTAAGAGAAAAATAAGCTAAAGCTTCAAATTCGGGGGATTTAGATGGTCTTTTGTTTCCGGTAAAAAAGTGTTGTTAGCATTTCATTGATCTCTAAATGTTGATTTCATCCAGTTGGCAACAAGGAAACTCGGTCGAACTAACCAAAAGGTTTGTTTTAGGGATAAATTTGTTCCTGTCTGACAGGCTTTTTGGTGAGGCGATCAAGATGCTTAAAGAGGCCTGCTTAGTTCAACTCCCGCTAATCACAAGGCTTGTTTTGCGAACCAGACCGGGCAATATTGTAAGAGGGCCTGATCAACATTTCATGACAAATACGATATTACTCAGGCTGTAGAAAATCTGATATATTATCCGCACAGAGTTCCATGAATAGTCAACGCTGTTTCAATTGCCATTCAGAAAATCGAACGGAAGCCAGGTTCTGCAAACGTTGCGGATTCTGGCTTTTAGCTAAATGTCCCTTTTGTAATTCGGCGCTACCTGAGGCAGCCCTCTTTTGTGATCAATGTGGCCGACAACTCAACTCTCAAACGGGAAGTGCCCCTCACGCTCTGGATTTTCTACTCCCTGGCACTCCAGGTACCTCACATTCATACCAGGAACGGTCGACTCAAAGCAGCTTTGCGCGAACAGAATCGAAAGATTTCGCACCACCTTCGGCCCTTGCAAACTCTGAACTTCACCATTACATCCCCGAAGAATTGATGAAAAAATTGCAGGCTGCGCGAGATAAGGGAGGGATGGTAGGTGAGCGGCGTGTGGTGACGATGCTCTTTTGTGATCTGAAAGGTTCGACCGCGGCCGCCGAAGGACTCGATCCTGAAGATTGGACGGAGATCATGAATGGCGCGTTCGCGCAGATGATCAAGCCAGTCTACCAATATGAAGGAACGGTTGCAAGACTGATGGGCGATGCACTCCTGGCATTCTTCGGCGCGCCAATTGCTCATGAAGATGACCCGCGGCGCGCCATCCTAGCAGGGCTGGATATTGTAGAGGCCATTAAACCATACCGTAAACAGATCAAGGAAAGATATAGTGTCGATTTCGACGTACGCGTGGGAATCAACACAGGCTTAGTGGTAGTTGGTGCGGTCGGATCGGACCTGCGAATGGAATATTCAGCACTGGGAGATGCAATTAATCTGGCAGCACGGATGGAACAGACAGCGGAGCCGGGCACCGTACGTATTGCACACGATACTTATAAACTGGTCAAAAACCTTTTCGAATTTAAATCGTTGGGGGGCGTTGAAGTCAAAGGAAAGAGTGAGCCTATCCTGGCTTATCAGGCCTTGGGTCGAAAATTCGAAACGGGCCGCACGCGAGGCATTGAGGGTCTACACGCGAGTATGGTTGGCCGCGACGCAGAACTGTCTGCCTTACGCAATGTGATGACTGATCTCAAACAGGGACTGGGACGCATCATGTTCGTGCTGGGCGAGGCGGGGTTAGGAAAGACGCGCCTCATCAGTGAAGCTCATGAGGTGTTCCAGACTCTCGGGCATCCCCAGGCTATTTGGGTCGAAACAATCAGTCTCTCGTATGAGACGAATCAGGCGTATGGATTATTTCAACGTCTGATGCGCCGCATTGGTGGAATCGAATACGACGATGCCCCGATGGTTCTCCATGAGAAACTTAGTACGCTGGTGGAAATTCTTGATGAAACGCGGCGCTCACGGGCTCTGCGTGTCTTCGAAGCATTGTTTGGACTGGAAAGCGACAACAACAGCATACCCATGGATGATGAAACATTCAAGAGCGAGTTATATGAAGCGATGTATCTGTGGTGGAAAGCGCGCTTCTCGCTCCAGTCTGCTGTATTGGTTTTTGACGATATGCATTGGTGCGATAGGGCTTCGGCTGAATTGCTCCGCCAACTCCTGTCGCTGACTGGAGAGAGTCCGCTTGTGCTTTTATTAGCCATGCGGGTGGAACGCAACGCGCCAGCCTGGCAGATCAAGACGACAGCCGACGAAGAATACAATCATCGATATACGGAACTTATCCTTCGCCCGCTTTCAGACGCCGAGGGCAATGAGCTTGTCAATCGTCTACTTGCGGACCCTGATCTTCCTGAGGATCTGCGGGCGAGCATCCTCGAAAAGTCGGGGGGAAATCCGTTCTTTATAGAGGAAGTTGTACGCACACTGATTGACAATGAGGTTCTGGTTGCGGAAGAACACGAAGTGAATGGCACGGCCAAGCGCGTCTGGCGTGCAACCAGTGCAAATGCCGACTTTGCCATTCCTGATAATTTGCAGTCACTTCTCGCAGCGCGCATGGATCGTCTCGAAGAATCTACGCGCGGCACGCTGCAACTCGCATCGGTCATTGGACGATCCTTTTATCATCGTGTGTTGCAGGCAGTAGATGAAGCGAGTCATGAACTGGATAAACACCTCGGCACGCTCCTGCGCATGGAGTTAATTCGCGAAGCCGCGCGTGTGCCGGAGATTGAATACGCCTTCCGGAACCCTCTCACCCAAGAGGCTGTCTACAAAACCATTTTGATCAAACGTCGTCGCGCGTTTCATCAACGGGTGGGCGAAGCGATGGAATCCATTTATGCAGACCGTCTGGATGGATTATTCGGATTGCTAGCCTATCACTTTGCTCTCGCCAACGAACGTGGGAAAGCCATTGATTACTACCGCAAAGCTGCGCGACAGGCAGTCGCCCTCTTTGCTTATGATGACGCGATCCAAAACCTGCGTAGCTCGTTGAAATTGATCGAAGAGGGTAAACAGACTGAGACTCATATGATCCTGCTCGAGGAGTTGGGGGATGTGTACCGCCTTCTCCGGGACATTGGGCAGGCGATCGCGATCTATCACGACTCACTGCATCTTTGGGAGACTCTGCCAGAAGCGGACAAGATTGTTGCCGTGCGCTTACATCGCAAGATCGTCCAACTAGCAACCGAGGCCAAATGGAATGTTGACCTGGATACATACCGCCACGTACAGGATCAAACGCTTGAATCGCTGAATGAATTAGAGTCAAGTCTCTCGGAATTGAAGCATGAGCCGAATGCTGAGGTGGTTCGAGCACTGGCTACGCTTTCGTTCGAGGCCTGGCGGAGCCGCATGCCTCCCGATTGGGAAAGAGCACAACTGTTCGCTCAATCTGCAGCAGATATGGCTGAGGAGCTGGCCGAGCCAGATGTATTATCGCGTGCGCTAGGTGCGTTGTGTAACGTGCTGGATGGGCGGAGTTTACTGCGCGACCATTTGCAGGTGGCATTGAAGCGGCTTGAGGTCAGCATGGATTCGCGCGTGGATGATCTGATCGAGCGCATTGATGCAATGAGCGGGGCAGGGATGGGGCTTATGTATGTTGGGGAATATGAACAGGCTATTCCATACTTGCAGGAAGCAGAAGCCTTAGCCCTTAAAGCGCAGTCTATTGGACAGCAAACCGCCGCGATTGGTTTGCAAAGCCAGTGTGCCTTCCGCCTGGATCGCTGGGATGAGGTTATCGCCCTGGAAGGCAAATGGCGTGATCTCGAACGGCGCTTTCCGCGTCAGCGCGTTGGCCCAACCTGTTTCAGCGCTGCCTTGAGTGGAAGCGTCTATGGGCTGCGCGGGGATCTCGATAAATCTAAAGCCTATGCGAGAGAGTCGGTCGATTTCATGATTTCTATGTCTGGTGCGCCGGAAATCTGGCAGAGGAACCAATTTTACTGACAATCTCTGCCGCTCAAGGCGCAGGGCGAGTTCGCTCTTGTCAAACAAAATTTGGAAAATGCGATAGGGACTGCGGGCCAACCCGTCAATTTTGGGACGATGGCACATGACCACGAAATTTATATGATCCTGACAGATATCGCGGTGGAATTACGCGACGTGGACGCACTGCGCAAATATGCGTCCTATCTTGAACAATTGGCAAGTCGCGACAACCACAGACTCTATCTGGCGATCGCATACCGTTCGCTCGGGGTTGGGCATCGGTTGGCAGGTGAACACGCCGCGGCAGAGACCCAATTAAGGCAAGCGCTCGGACTCTTTACCAAATTAGGTGCCCGCTGGCAAATTGGACGAACGCTGTTTGAACTGGGGGAGTTGAGTCAGACTCATTCGCACACGAAAGCCCGCGAATACTATTCACAAGCTCTTGGCTCTTTTGAAGAGATTGGGGCAGTGCCAAATGCTGAACGAACACGCATCGCATTGGACTCGTTGGGATGAGGCAGATCAGTTGATAAATCGCTGCCCCAATCCTGTCTAAAAAGACAGTTGCACCAAAATGCGTACATCCGTGCCGCATTCGCCCTAGCGCCTATTGCCTAAAAGATAGAGGTTATTTATATCAGCCAATTACTCTATTCACGCAAGGAGAGATCAAGATGATAGATGTTAATGTCCATACCATCATTAACCGTCCGGTCGAAGATGTCTTCGCCTTTGTAGCGAACTTCGAAAACCACCCCAAATGAGAAATGAATTTTGAGGCGGTGAAATTGTTGACTTCAACAGCCACTGGCGTGGGTACGACCTATGAGTGTAAACTCAAATTGCCGGGTCAATCTGCTACATCGAAGTTTGAAATTACAGAATATGAGCCTAACAAAAAAATCGCATTTAAGGGAGAAGCGGCCGGACCAGCAACACCCAAAGGAAGTTTTCTTCTTGAGCCGGTTGCTGGCGGCACGAAAATCACTTTACTCCCCAAACCTGAATTTCGCGGTTTCTTCAAGTTGCTTGAACCACTGATGGCTGGCTATATCCGAAAACAGAATGAGGAGCATTTAGGTAACCTGAAAAGATTGCTCGAGTCCTAACACATGAGGCGAACAGTACCATCGAGTCACGCCTGCCGGGCTTTAATGAAGAAAAAATTTTGTTTGCACATAAAATGTGTGATAGATACCCAACAACAAGTATGGTGTATGCTAATATCGCGTTTATCAAATACCGTGGTGGTCACACCTTTTTGGATAATTTTTATAATTCAAAATAGGGGATAAAAATAAAAGAAACCAAAAAGAGGATAATCGCAGCCGTATCAGAGTTTTTAACACTTCTTTAATTCAAAATATTGTGCAGGGTGCGTGCAAGTAATATCTTATCGGCTCCTGGGAGGCGACCATCAAGATGAAGTGGAATCCGAAATAGGGTCCCGATAGCATAACTTTCCTCAACGCATGAAGGATTAAAAAACC
>Ga0105091_10000595_pt1 | contig 15274 bp, 9 predicted proteins | sample PPLLak1March2015_FD_87022 | JGI IMG/M metagenome (GOLD analysis project Ga0105091, IMG submission 87022) | Freshwater sediment microbial communities from Prairie Pothole Lake near Jamestown, North Dakota, USA - PPLs Lake P7 Core (1) Depth... | ecosystem: Environmental > Aquatic > Freshwater >... | reverse complement strand
TTCCAAAACTCTTTCAGTTTTCCTGAAAAACTCCTTGGATTAAGCTTATAATCTATTTTTATCATTCATTCAAAGGTTCACAATCCTACCTGGCCTTTTTCCTTACTTCCAGTTCATACTGACCTTTAAGGGATTTGTCCTTTGCTGTAAATACAAGCCGGACCAGACTGCTTCCCCACACCGGGGTTAGCCTTCCGTCGGTAACTTCTTTCTTTTCTGCAGCAACACTGAATTTCTTTGGATCATAAACTATCTCATATACCAGGGACGCATCCATCTTATCAGTCAGAACAATATGTCCGGGGTTAGTCACATCCGGCGTGAAAGCCGTCATTAAATTCAACTTTACAGGTTCCCGGCATTCCTTCAGGTCGTATCTTTCAGCCAGTTTCAATTTCTTTCCCCGGTCAAGCACAATACTTCTGTTCCACCCATTCACCATGGCACTTGCGGGATATGCCTTTGCGATATCCAGGGAAAATTTCACCTGTTTGGGTCTTGATTGAAATTTTGCATTTTCAGCATGGAATTCACGACCGTCTTTCTGCTGAACGCCATTGATGGTGGGAAGATTATGATATTGTGATTGCATGGTCCAGATATCATAACGGTTGCTGCTGAAAGTTTTGGCCGTATAGGTTTCGACGCCAATATCGATGAGTAGCGGCCTGCCATTGGCATATACAATAAAATTACCCACATCATTATGGTTATGGCTTTCGGCATTGTGTCCTCCTTTGGCCGCAAGATAAAGATCCTTTTCCGAATCGGAATATGACCGGGCTCCCATTACCTGAAGGCCCTGCATCCAGAAATCAGAAATGTTGGGTTCGATTCCTTTCTCAGCGCCCATATCATTCAGGGTTAACAGGTCAGGAATTACCCGGAGGAGAGAACCGTCATCGGGATCATTGTTTCGGCCACTTTTTTGACGGGAGTATAAATAAGCCCCGAAACCAATCATGACGGGATCGTTTATGCGTTTGCCAAAACGGTAAACGATCCCGGCTTCCGGCTGGTTGATGGCGCTGGCATCGGCAAAATCGATATAATAGTCGTCATGGATCCAGACCTTGTAAATGAACTGTCCCATTTTCTGTATCAGCGGTTCATCGAAGAGGCTTATTTTTCCATCGGTGGCAAGATATAAGAGCTCGAGGTAATCAAACAGGGAACCCCCTGCCCTGCCCCAATAACCAGGACCTTCATCACACCCCCCATCGTCGGGATAACTGTTGATAAAAATATCAATGCTCCGCATGCTTTTGTATATGGCCTGGGCACGACGGCTTTTATCTTTCTCAAGCAACAGGACAATATTCAGCACATTGGAATTGATCCAGGGATTCCAGTTATTCACGGATCTTTCCGCATTGAACCCCATCCACCAGTAATCATTCTGTTCAAGGTAAACCGTTATGATCCGCCGGTCTTCCTCAAGATTAATCCGCTCCCTGATAAGAGGAGAAACGAGGTCAAGCTTTTCCCCGATCAGATAGGATGTCCAGGCAAGCAACTCACCGGTTTCCGACGCAAAAAGATCAATGGTGGGTTCCGTAAAATCGGGCAGGCCGGTCCCTCTTTTTTGGGCGCCCAGATGAGCGGGAACACCCCAGTACGTTTCCTCGCAAATAGCCCATATACCATCAACAATATCGTCAAGAAACCTGCCTTTGTTTTCGAATACTTCAGCCAATACCAGGCTGGTAAGCCGTTGACGTCTGCCAAACATGATATTCTCATATCTGGATCGGTTACCGTTTCTTTCAAAATCAAGAAAAACCGAAGCAGGAAGAATTTCCCATGGTTTACCCAGAAATTGTTCTGCCTTTTTTATATACTGATTCCTCAGCATTTCGGGAACCACTTCCCAATTTTTTGCCTCGTTCCCCCTTGGATAGGGATGCCAGTCCTGCTGCGGGACCAGGAACGAATTCAGCTGGTCAATGGTAAAGCGTCCGGCAAGATAATTGCGGGGTGCCTGGGCAAATGTGAATGATACCAGGCCCAGTAAGAAAAGCAGGAATGTCAATCGCTTTTTCATATGTTCAGGTATTATTTACGGTAGTTTCTGCAAGTGAAAATAAGGATGTTTTTCTGGATTAAAAAGGAACCGGACTGAAAAACCGCAAGGCTTTACCATCCGATAATCCTTGGCTTTGGCCGTACAATCAGGATGCTTATTTCATCAAATACATCCCTCGCCGTGGTTATCCCGGTTTCGGGGCGTATCACAGCGCCATTTTGATTATCAGTAAAACTAATTCCTTCAATCTCCGGCTTTGCCGTATTCCCCTCCGTAGCGGTAATAACGGCCTTATAAATCAGGGCGGGCTGACCGGTTTTATATTCATCGGAAGTCTTTGCCACTTCATCATATTCCTTATATGTATCATTGAAATCACCGGCAAGATTCATTTCAATCCGGCAGATCCATTTGCTTTCGGGATTAACCCGTACCCGGGTAGTAAAATAACCGGGTTTTGGAGTGGCACCGGTTATTGCAAGCTGTTCAGGTATGTCAGCTTCCGTGTTATTTCTGTTTTGTTTTTCGGATTCGTTAACCTGAAACCATTTGGGAAGCGCTACCGGAACCGAAGTCTTTCCTTCCCAGTCATCCAGTCCTGCCCGGTTTGTAACAAACACAGTACGCGTAGCCCCTGTCCCCGGATCTTCAAGCCATATAGCAAAAGTCGGTGGCTCGCCAAAAGTGGATTCCTGAACAAGCTTTTCATTGATATGAATCCGGAATTCAATGTCGGTTTTGTTCCAGGTCCGGGCAAAAGCATAAAACACCAGGCCTCCGGCTAAAAATAAGCCGGTAACCAGGGTGAAAACAAGGGTCCGTTTTGTAATTCTGTACTTCATGGAAACTGAATTTACACCTCCTTATTAATTTCAAAACCTTTTCTGTATGAACGATGTCCCAGGGCTTCAGCATCCTTATCATTGACGATCGATTCCGTTTCGGGTGAAAACAGCAATTGCTTGTTGCCTGTGCGGTATGACAGATTTGCCAGATGTATAAGGACGGAACTGTTATGACCTTCCACGATATTCCCGTTTGGTTGCTTCCTGGTCCGGATACAATCGATATAATTCAAAATATGTGCTTTAAGCGGGAAGATCCCCTTATCCTGTGCCACAATCTTTTCATCTTTGTCAAAAACCTGCCAGCCTCCTCCCATCCGTCCTACATACATCATTCTTTTGGTTCCCAGAATATCAATCCTTGTAGAATTTTCCATCCATTTGGGATAAATGGTCCCAAAACGAACATCCGGTCCTTCTTTTTGCATATAAGGAGTACACTCCCCGGTTTCCAGGGTAAGGACAAAATTACCATAGTCAAAAGTCGTCATCTGGTAATCAGGAATTTCACGCTTATCGTTGAAGAAATACCGCCCTCCGGCACAAAATACTGACTTCGGAAAACCGGGATTTCCCAATATCAACCTTGCCATATCGGTTTGGTGTATGGAACCGCCTGAAGTTACCGGTCCTCCCGAATAATCCCAATAATATGGCCAGGATTTGTTTCGGGAAACATTGTAAGGTACTTTCGGTGCTGGGCCAAGCCACAAATCCCAGTCGATTGTATCCGGAATACCTGTGTCTTCCTTCTCATTGAAGGGTACCGGTCCGTCGAGCAATTCCCTTACATGAACAGCCACAATATCTCCCAGTTCGCCGCTCTTAATATAATCCCTTGCGGTGAGGGCATAGTCGGCACTCCGGTTTTGCGTACCGCACTGGAGAATGCGTTCATATTTCATCACTGCCTTGATCATTTGCTGCCCTTCAAATATGGAATGTGAAATTGTCTTTTCAACGTACACATCCTTACCGGCCTGGCAGGCCCAAATGCTGGCCAGCGCATGCCAGTGCTCAGGTGTTTCAATGAAAACGCCATCAATCTCCTTGTCATCAAATACCTTTCGCATATCCCTTACAGCAATAGGCCTGAATCCCTGTATTTTCTCCAGTTCCGATATGGCACGTCCACCCCTTGTATCATCCACGTCACATACGTATTTGATCCGAATGTTTTCGCCGGAATTCGCTGCGTCGAGGATCAGGTTTGTTCCCCATGAACCGGCCCCGATCAGCGCCATAATGACTTTGTCACCGGCTGGTTTGCCCTTTACTGTGGTAAAAGTGGTTTTAATGGCTTTTCTGTAATCGGGGATTTCTGTTGATGCCGGTGCGGATCCGTTAGAAACCACTTCCGGTCCGGCAGGTTTACATGCTGCTGCCAGGGTAAGTCCTGCAGTACCGGCCGTAGCTACCTGTAAGAATTTTCTGCGTTTCATATGTTTTTTTCTGTTTTCTTTTTAAGGAATATCCAATGGAAGTGCTTCTCAATTTTCAAATCATACATTCAATTCAAAACCTTTCCTGTAATGGGGCTGACCCAGTTCCTGTGCAGTTTTATCATTGGTTATTATCTCATATTCAGGCGAGAAAAGCAATTGCCTGCTACCGGTCCTGTATGAAAGATTGGCCATGTGAATAAGGGATGCACTGTAATGACCCTGCATAATATTGCCATTGGGTTGTTTTCTCGACCGCATGCAGTCAAAGAAATTCTTTAAATGAGCTTTAAGAGGATAAATACCCTTGTCGCTTGCCACGATCTGCCTGTCTTTATCAAAAACCTGCCACCCGCCTCCCATAACACCCAGATACATCATACGCCTGGTCCCCAAAATTTCTATTTTGGTGGCATTTTGCTGCCATTCGGGGAAGGATGTGCCAAAGCGGACCTCCGGGCTCGTTTTGGCAAGATACCTTGTAAACTCTCCTCCCTGGAGCGTCATGACAAAATTGCCAAAATCATAAACAGCGATCTGATAATCCGGCACATCCCGGTTGTCCCGGAACAGATAGCGTCCTCCCGTACAGTAAACCGATTTGGGAAAACCTGGATCGCCCAGCGCAAGACGCAGAAAGTCCACCTGGTGAATTACCCCCTGTCCGAAGGCAAGGCCGCCCGCATAATCCCAGTAGTATCCCCATGACTTGTGGCGGGATACATTGTACGGCACTTTGGGTGCCGGACCCAGCCACATATCCCAGTCAATTGTATCCGGTGTTTCCGTATCTTCTTTTTCATTAAATGGCACCGGACCATCGGTCAGCTCCATGGCACTTACGGTAACAATATCGCCAAGCTCACCGCTTTTAATATATTCCCTCGCTGTGAATCCATAGTCAGCACTCCGGTTTAAAGTACCGCACTGGACGATTCGTTCGTACTTCATGGCAGCCTCGATCATTTTCTGTCCCTCGATGATCGAATGTGAAATGCACTTTTCCACATAAACATCCTTGCCTGCCTGGCAGGCACGGATTGTAGCAAGTCCGTGCCAATGCTCAGGTGTAGCAATAATCACCCCGTCCACTTCCTTATCGTCAAATATTTTTCTCATATCCCTCACGGAAACAGGCTTAAATCCCTGGATTTTTCCAACCTCTTCAATTGCACGTCCCCCCCGGGTATCATCAACATCACATATGTATTTGACCCGGATATTCTGATTCAGACCTGCAGCTTCCATGATGATGTTTGTTCCCCACCCCCCGGCACCAATCAGGCCGATTACCAGGGCATCATTTGGCGATCCGGTTTTGGTTGCTGTAAAGCCTGGTTTTATCAGGTGCCGGTATTCAGGCACATTTGCATCTCCGGGAATTCCCGTGGCAGGTGAGCTCACTTTGTCGTTGCTTCCTGACCTACATGAGCCCGCCACGGCAATGCCGGCCGCTCCGATTACCGCTGTCTGAAAGAATTTTCTCCGCTTCATTGTATTTATCGTTTGACTGCCTTTCCGTAAACTTCGATCCAATCCAGGCGTGAACAGGCAATGCTCTGCCCGCCCCGCATCAGGTCCGTGAATCCGATCTCATCCACCCTGGAGAGGTCGGGATTGGGTATAAGATCACCTTCGACCACTGTTTTGATATCGAGGACATACCAGTTTATATCTGCGAGGTTAAATTCGCAGATCCGCCAGTCCTTCGATTTTCCATCACACTGATCACTGACAAGCCATGTACCATTGGCCAGTTTCAGAACAATATGTAAATTACGTAATCCGCTTTGTTTTGATCGCCAGACGATTTTAGCATATTCGCTCAGATTGACAAAGGATGACCTGTGTTTAAGCGTTACCACCCAGTTGTTAAGGCAAAGTCCTGACCAGATGTAATACGGATCGTCAGCAGGTGTGTCGTGGTGGCTCTTTTTTATACTGTCTGCGGCAGGTCCGTAAAGTCCGAGTATAAGGTTATTGTTTGAAACGTGTTCCCGGGTCACGGGCGTGGCTGCAGGGATCTCCTTCCAGTCCTCTCTGAAGAACAATGCGGGACGGTACTGGGCTTTGCAACTGTTGTAGACGGACAGGACAACACCCAGGAATAGGGTAATTTTTGCGAAACTTCTTAGTGTATTCATATTGGTAGTTGTAAGTAATGGGTCGTAGGTTGTAAGTTGTAGGTTGTAGACTTTAGGCTGTAGGCTGTAGGCTGTAGCCTAAACCCTACAGCCTTTCCTCATTCTCTTGGTCCGTAATGCGGTAATTCCTGCCCGTATTCATAAGCGCCACAATCGGGTGCCGATCCGGTAAAATCATCATTAATATTCGGTATCCGCAGGGCCGCGTCAATGACCTTTGCGCCCTTCCTGATCCTGAGGTCCTGTCTGCTTCTTTCGGGTACGGGAGGATCCGGGAACGGCACATTTATAAAAGTCTCTTCCATCGTAATATTTTCAACGCCATGTTTCTCCACAGCCGAAAAAGGTTGTTTCCCTATCGTTGCAGTATAGGGCACGCCAAAAACCCCCACGGCGTCATAGTCAAAACTGCAATGTGCTTTCGGCTTATAAATATCTGCTCCGCAAGGCTTTCCCGAACCATAATCTCCCCAGTTCACACCTCCCGTCGGGCCTCCGATTGCAAGATTATTCCTGAAAAATACATAATCCATCGAATCATTGCCTCCCATGCCTGAACCTACCTTCACAACTGTATTGTGCAGAACCACGTCACCCTGGCTAAACCTCCTAAGTTTGTAGCCTCCGTAAATGAGGTTGTACATTGAATTCCGGTAGAAATAGTTGGGCCCGCCCAGCCCCGGTTGGGAACTTAACCCGATAAAGCTGTTTGTGATCCTGTTCCGGAATATCCTGCAATTTGAAAAGCAAAAATCCGCTTCGATCCCGTCATCCAGCCCAAGGTCTATTTCATTGTTGTAAATATCTATACAGGTCTGATCCACCACATGCTGATCTTCCATGGTGGATATGCAATCCCTGAAACCGCTGACTTTATTATAACAGATAATATTGCCGGGACCGGTCATTTCTATTCCTTCTCCTACATTGGCACCATGAGCCCCCATGCCCTCATTGTTCCATGTATTGACGCCTGTGATCACGTTATCACTGATATAACAATTTCTGGCCCCGGGTTTATAGGCAACAATTCCCCACATGGATTGAATCGTACATCCTGAAACAACGCATTCGGAAGCACCGTTCAATTTAATGGCTATGGCACTGTCACCCGCATTGACCACATCAAGACCTTTGATAAAAACCCATTTCCTGTCTGAAAGATCAATATGGGCAAAGACAGCCTTCCCTTTGGTACACTGGTAAACTATGGGTTTTAAGGAAGTACCGCTTTTGGTTTTCAAGGTATCGTAATGTCCGGGCATAATTTCAATGATTTCAGCATTTTTCCCAGGTACCGGTTCCGGCCTTGTCCGCGAATTGATAATCGTTTCGGCAGCCCCTCCGTCAGGATCCTTCAATGAAAGCATAATTTCATATTCCGTGTCGGGCTTCAGATCGAAAATGCTCCCTGAATGTTTATTGTACCAGGAAAAACCAAGATTTTTTCCCGCAGGGACCCGGAACAGGGGCATTCCCTGCTTCCAGTCTTTCCCACCCTTCTCACGGTATTTCACGGAAACGATCCCGTTCAGGTTGTCGTCACCCTGAATAGTCCATTCAACGGCAAGGTTTACAATGGTGGGATACAAAGCCTTTGCTGTTAACGGAACGGTTTCCTTCTGAGCAAAAGCCGTTATGCCGGATATAAGAAATAATAGAAATGGAGATATCCTGTTCATCTGGAGTTTTTATTGGTGACGTGTGACAGGTGAGAATTAACAACGCGTAAATCGTAAATCGTAAACCTGCCTGCCGGCAGGCAGGTCGTAAATCGTTTCATATGCGTAAAGAAACCCCGATCTCTTTCATATTCTTTTTTTTGTGTAAAAATAATGATTAATTTCACATGTGGAAGTGCTTAGAGTACTTAAAGTACTTAAAGTACTTAGAGTACTTAGAGTACTTAGAGTACTTAAAAAGGGTAAAACAGGCACCTGCCGGCAGGCAGGCAGGCTCTAGACTCATAACAATACTATGAAAAGAAAGAATTTCCTGAAAATCACAGGATTAGGGATTACGGGGCTGATTGTTGGCTCCGGATCAAAAGGATCAAGCGCGGACTTTCAAAACCCGCTCCCCCCGGTTCTTACAAATGCACAGGGCCCTATCCACAACCTGACAGGGTGGGAAAAACAAAAGGACGTAATTATTAGGCAATGGAGCGATTACCTTGGGATCATTCCTCCGAATCCGTACCCTCCCCGGTTAAGAACAATTGAAGAGGATAGACCCGGGGGAATAATCCGCCAGCTTATTGAATATGAAAACGAGCCGGGAATGACTGTAAGGGCTTACCTGATCAAGCCACAGAAAATTCAGAAATCTCTTCCGGGTGTGGTTGCCCTTCATTCAACCAGTGATAATCAGATGCTGTTTATTTCGGGAGTGGAAAAGGGATCAATTACCCCGATGGCTGCTGAACTTGCAGGAAAAGGATTCGTGGTCATTTGCCCGATGTGCTTTTTATGGCAGGATAAGGGCAGCCGGACCTATGAACAACAGGTTGAACGATTCCACATGAAACATCCCGGATCAAAAGGAATGGCCAGGATGCTGTACGACGCCCAAAGAGCTGTTGATGTACTGGTGAGCCTTAAGGAAGTTGATTCAGAACGTTTGGGAGCTATGGGCCATTCTCTGGGAGGTAAGGAGGCTTTTTACCTGGGTGCGTTCGATAAAAGGGTAAAAGTCATCGTCAGCAATGAAGGTGGCATTGGAATAGATTTTTCAAACTGGGACGACATCTGGTACCTTGGAAAGGAAATCCATGAATTCAGGCACCAGCACCATGAATTGCTGGCTTTATGCGCTCCCAAACCTTTTTTACTGATAGGAGGCGAGGACGCCGATGGCCAAAAGAGTCTCGCCTATATTGAGGCGGTACTGCCTGTCTATGACCTCTATGGAAAATCCAAAAACCTGAAATTTTTCAATCATGCGCAAGGGCATAATATAACCCCGGAGGCTGAGAAGATGACCTATGAATGGCTGATTGAACATTTATAGAACAATATTTCAAAAAACTGTAATTATCTATTCATTCATAAAAATTACAACCAATGTCGATGACCACATTTGGAAGAAACCATATTTCAATAACAATTGCAACCGGCATTTTCATGTTGGCAGCATGCGCAGGCCGGACAAATAATGCACCGGATGATCCGCAATCACCAAAAAAACAGGAATGGAGTGTCATCGGACCAGGTGGTGGAGGGGGTGTGTTAAAACCTACAGTCAGTCCCTTTAATGAAAATTTTGTCATGACCCATTGCGACATGACGGCAGCCTATGTTTCGCATAACGGAGGAAAGAACTGGGAAATGAAGAACCTTTATAATGTTCCGGACGATTTTGAATTTGATCCGGATGATTCAAATACAGTATATATAGCCACCCGCGGGTTTTTACACAGCGAAGATCGCGGATCCGGGATCAGTATGCTATTGCGGTCAGTGGACAAGGGATCGACCTGGCAGATCATTTTTCCGGATGTCAGCAAAACAAAAAAGAATGAACTGCTGCAGAGCACATTCCTTAAACCCTCTGAAATAATAGAAGGGGCACTGGATGGCACGATCCAAAAGATCAGGGTGGATCCGGCTGACAATAACAGGATATTTCTGGGACTGGCACCACTGATCGATTACATGGGACCGGGAAGAAATAAAGGAATAGCGGAAAATGCCAGACTGATACTTTCTGCCGATCATGGGAAAAGCTGGAAAGTTATAGCTGAATTGCCAGGTAAAAGTGTTACGGGAATATTTCCCTATCCTGAAAACCAGGTGATTGTTTTAACTGAGGGGTCCTGTGTTCGTATCAATGCATTGACCGGGGAATCCGTTGTTCTCCCATTGCCTGTAAAATCAATTGTTGTCGCTGACGGCGGAAGAGGCACCGAGGGGGAACTGATCTATATTCAATCCAGGTTCAGGAAGGAAAACAGGGATATCGTTGGAGGAATGTTTGTAACCGCCGATATGGGAGTTACATGGACCCGGATCAATGAGGGCCTGTTGAAGGGAATTGCAGCGGGTATGGTACCTGAATTCAGGCAGGGACTTTCAGTTTGCAGCTCAAAACCTGAAGTGGCCTATATATCCACGATCAACCCTGTCACAAATAATGAAGGCCATACAGAGTATTTATATTGCATTTTCAAAACCGTCAATGCAGGGAAAAATTGGGAACCGGTTCTGTTGTCCTCCACACCAGGAGGATACATTACAAAAAACTTCAAGGGTTCATGGATGGAGGAGAGTTTTGATCCGGGCTGGGGTGGCAGTCCCATTGACCTGGGAGTGGCCCCCGGAAATCCCGATGTCTGTTATGCCGGTGACAATGGGCGCGGTTACAGAACCACGGACGGGGGAAAAACATGGGAACAGGTTTACAGTCAAAACAATCCGGATGGCTCTTATTCAAACAATGGCCTTAATGTGACAACATGCTATGGAGTTCATTTTGATCCTTTTGATAAAAAGCATTTTTTTATCTGCTATACCGATATGGGGTTGTTCCATACATTCGACGGCGGCGGCAGTTGGTTCCATTCCCTTCATAATATTCCAAGGGATTGGCAGAATACCTGCTATGAAGTGGAATTCGATCCTTCGGTTAAGGACAAGGTATGGTCCGCCTGGGCAAACGCTCATGATCTTCCAAGAACCAAAATGTTCGGTGGACAGGGCTTTGGCGGATTTGAAGGAGGCATTGCCCTATCAACGAATGGAGGAAGGACATGGCAGAAAAGCAATTCCGGTATCCCTGAAAACTCAGTTTGTACAAACATCCAACTCGATCCATCCTCGCCGACGGAATCCCGGGTTTTATATGTCAGCGTATTTGAACGTGGGATATACAAATCAACCGACGGAGGTAAAACATGGAATGCCGCCAACAACGGGTTGGGCAATAACCGGTTTGCCTGGCAGCTGAGACAAAATCTCAATGGCAGGCTATTTGTATTGTTTGCAAGGGGTATGGTAAATGGAGAAACAGTGGATGGAGCCATTTACTATAGCGATGATGAAGCTGCCTCCTGGAAACGGCTGAGCCTTCCGGCAGGTTTCAATGGTCCGCATGATCTCCTTGTCGATCCCTTGAATCCCGAAATTATGTATGTCAGTTGCTGGCCCCGCACAACTGACCAAAAGGATACCAGGGGAGGAGTAATTAAATCAGTTGACGGGGGCATAACCTGGAGGCAGGTTTTTGATGAAAGAGTTCGTGTAAATTCCGCAGGCATGGATGCAAAAAAGCCTGGGACTTTGTACATAAATACATTTCAGAATGCGGCCTACAGGTCGGACAATGGTGGCGAATCATGGGATCGCATTGAAGGTTATCGTTTCAAATGGGGACAGCGGGCAATACCCGATCCGCATAATCCGGATAAGCTGTTTCTTACCTCTTATGGCGGAAGTGTGTTTTGTGGCCCTGCGGCAGGTATACCCGGGATAAAGGATGATATTGTAAATATGCCTGAAGGCTGGTGGTGAGTAATCGGTAACCTGCCTGCCGGCAGGCAGGTCGGTCAGCAGTAACTATTAATAAGATAAAACAATACGGCCGGTGATCCCTGATTCGCTCAGGGGCATATCCGCTGCCGGCAGGTTATCGGAAGGCGATGTTGTCCAGCAATTTCTAAGTTCACCAAATTGGGCAAAATCACCGATAATCCGGTTACGCCAGGTATTCGCCACCCTGATATTCAGCTTGTTTTCCTTTTCTTTCAGCAACCCGGTGACATCAAACATGAAACCGGGAAAAGCAGAGCATCCAAGCAGTTTATCATTCAGGCTTATTTCGTATCCGGCTTGCACTGAATCAACACTGATATATACCGGAGCAGCATTCACCATTTCGGCAGCCAGGTCAAAATTCAGATCGTATTTGACCATGCCGGAATAATATCGAATATCCGGGTCTTCAGACTTTGTCCATGACCTGAAATTTTCAACCGGTATCGTATCTTCCCCGGGCAGATCTTCAAAAACCAGGGAACCTTTGACGGGTAATTCAAAATTGTGCATTAACTCCTGCCTTACAGGAATATCCTGAGTTTTCTTTTCATTGAAAACAAAAAACAGGGATTCTTTGGGCTTGAATTTAACCCGAACGCGGATCAGACCGTTTTGTTCGTGGGATCCTGCCGGCAATGATACAGTTCCATATTGAGGATCCCAGATTTCGGGTGTTTTTCCGGACATCCTGAATATACATTCCCGTTCAACGTCCCTGTCTTCCTGGTTAACCACAAAATAAACATCGGCGGTTCCTGATTTTTTATGGATGTAAAGCAGACTGGAGGATCCGCCCTCATGCCCTGAAAAATCAGGTACGACTTTCTTCCGGTTAAGAATTTCTTTCAGGCTCAACCCGGAATAGACTGTTCCCAGGCCATATTTGTTTTCTGTAATTCCTGTTGTTCCTGCCTTTCCCCAGACATGGCCCGACAAATCAAGCAGATCCTTTTCATTGCGTTCATAGTTAAGGTTACCTGCAACCTGCACAGGCCTGGGTCCTGCAACAACAGCACCCTGCCTGATGAGTTCGGCAATTATTTTCAGGGTATTCAACTCTATTTTACGATCATCGGGGAGGAGCAGGATTTCATAGCTCTGGCCGTTATCAAGCCAAATTTTTCCTTTATTTACCCTGCAATGGTTCATTAATATATCCAGATTGCATTTCTGGGCAGAATATCCGTCGGGCACTTTATAATTGCCCTCCGTATTCAATTCCTGGTAGTTCCGGTCGCCTGTAAAATATAATATATCGGCGGCAGGAACACCCTGCTGCAGCATATACTGAATGCGTGCATGGTAGCTAAACCATTGCGAGGCAAAGTCCCACCACGGATTGTGCCTGTTAAAGCTCTGTCCGAAAACACCCAGGGTAACGCCCGGTTTCTTCTCAAAAGGCTGGTGAACGTAGCTGTGCAACACCATCTGGTTAATACCTGAACAAAATGCCCTGTCGCCGAAAAGCTTCAGATCCCAGGGTGATTCGCTGTAGTTGGCATATCCCGTATAGGCTTCGGCGGGGATCACCTGTTTTCCATAAAGGGCTCCGGCATGTGCAGGTATTTCAAAAGCTGTGCCTGCAACCGGCTCATAACTGATCAGTTTTGTCTCCCTGTCGAATCCCGCCCAGAATTCGAACATGGGCACATCCACATAACTGTTGGATTTAAGTATATCCAAAGGGGGATAGGCAGGACCACCGTAAATTACCTCAACATGCGATTTTACACCATGCTCATGACAGAGTTCATTGAATCTGCGGTAATAATTTTCCTCAATAAGCTCGGCAATGGTTTGCCTGAAATCATGTATGAACCTTTCCGTTGCCTGATCATCATTGACAACGACGCCACAAATAACAGGTAACCAGTTCACCATGCTGTAATGCCGGCGCTTTTCAAATTCCGTAATAAAATTTCGGGTCCAATTCTGGTATCTGCATTCCCAACTGTCAATAAACAGGTATTCGAAAGTATTTCCGGCATACTTGCCGGCATGGGCAACCAGCCTGGCAGGAAAACTCCTGAAATGAAGATTCATGGCGGCAGAATCCATTTTGTCACATTCAAGTCCTGTCCCTGCTTTGGTCGCAGGTCCGTTTTGTGCACCGGTTGTGGTGTAACCGATTCGGAGCACCTCCCATTTACCGGCAGGAGCCTCCCATTTTAATTCCCCTTCAGGAGACATATTCTGCGATATATCCAATATATCATCATATTTAACGGCTTCGCCCCTCTCAGTTCCTTCCACCAGGACATCATTTACCCTATCCGGTATGGTGGTCACGGTTTTCTGCAGGTGGTGCGGTATCCGGGTAAAATATGCCGGATCTTCGTCATTCCGGAGCAGTTCGATCTCACCCACGCCCACATTGGCATCCCGTATGCCGGTAATATTGCTGAAAGTAATCCTGAAGTTCCTTGCTGCAACGGTCTTCATTTCAAAAACCGTAGTTCTGTTAGAGGGAGGGCCGTCGAAAACTTGTATGGTTTTAAAAGACCTGCCATCGGACGAGGCCTGCAATTCAATTTGGTAATGAATATCCCCAAGGTTATCCCATACGAATTCCACCCGGGGGTGAATGGCTAATTTATCCACAGCGAAATCATTGTTGAACAGAATGTCAATAACCGACCCTTCCTTAACCGGAATCATGCTGAACGGATCTCCGTCGTACAAAATATCTCCGGCTGGCAATCCGTCTGCCTTAATCACGGCTTGTGCCTTCTGAAATGAACTTACACCGGATTTTGCCGGAAAGGCTAAAACTCGGATATCCCGGTAATAATCGAGATTCCCTTTGGGTTCAGGAAGCCTGACATCAATTTTTGAACCTCCTTCAATAATTGTCCTGCTCCATGCACACCTTTTCATTGAATTTTCCGGATTTATCCAGGGTCCTCCGCTTGAACTCCAGCCATCACAATTGTGCGCACCGATCTTCATTCCAAGCCTGTTTGCTTCTTCCAGCGCCCATCCGAATAACTGAAACCATTCGTCGGTATTGAATATGGTTTGCGGAACCCCCAGCTCGCGTTCACTCAACAGCCCTACATTGAGAATTGTTGCAGTGCTTATTCCCTGCTTTTTCATTGCTTCAAGATCCCTGGTTATTCCTTCCCTTGTAACAGAGTTGTCGAGCCAGTGCCACCAGGCATGAACTGAACTTTCAGGACCCGGATTTCTAAATTTGCTGATATCCAACAGCGTAACAGGTGCTTTTTTACAATTGACTGCAAGCAGAATGACCATGATGAAGTATAACCATACGGATCTTTTGAAT
>Ga0105091_10000594_pt1 | contig 15294 bp, 8 predicted proteins | sample PPLLak1March2015_FD_87022 | JGI IMG/M metagenome (GOLD analysis project Ga0105091, IMG submission 87022) | Freshwater sediment microbial communities from Prairie Pothole Lake near Jamestown, North Dakota, USA - PPLs Lake P7 Core (1) Depth... | ecosystem: Environmental > Aquatic > Freshwater >... | reverse complement strand
TCGCGCTGATGGCTGATGTTTATTTATATTTTGAAAAATACCAGGCCTGTATAAATGCCTGTAATGAAATAACAGGAAGCGGACTTTATGGACTTATCGACGGAGAAGACTGGTTTATGAATTTCTATCCCGGAAATTCAAATGAGAGCATTTTTGAGATACAGTTCGACAAAGACCTGAATCAAACCAATCTGTTGTACCAGATGATGGCTCCCTCGATGGGGGGTAGTTACCCTGACGGCAATGATGAATTCAGGGTATCACCCTATTTCGTTATAGAATTCGAGAAAGTCCTCAGCGATAGAAGATCCGGAAACCGGACATACCTTGCCTTTTCCGGTGGCGGATGGTACGTATTCGAAACAACCTACATATTATGGAAATATGTCGGAACGGAAGGTACTTCCGGCATGGCTTCCGGTGGAGGTGCGACCGGATACAGGATGGGCAATAAGGAAAGCGATGCACACTGGATAATTTACCGTTATCCTGATATCCTTCTGATGAAAGCGGAAGCCCTGGTTGAGATGGGTGAATTCGAACAGGCAATTGAACTGGTTAATCTTGTGAGAACGCGAGCTTTGCTTGAGCCCGTTTCAGGCATTACCAATAAATTCACCCTGGAAGACATCATACTGGAGGAAAGGGCGAAGGAATTCTGCGGAGAAGGAAAACGCTGGTTTGATCTCGTCAGGATTGGAAGAAGAAATAATAATGAAAGAATAAACCGCTTCATAGAAATACTTTCGGCAAATAAAACATACGAAGAAGCCGAAATTATCCGGAGCAAATATTCTAACCCTAACAGCTGGTACCTCCCCATCCACCAGGATGAGATTGACCAGAATAACAAACTGGTGCAGAATCCATATTATATCAACCAGTAGCAGAGATGAAAAGGCCAACATATTCCATATCCGCTTTTCTGGTCATTCTGACAGCCGCAGTTGTTTCATTTATGCTGAGTTGCCAGAAAGAAGCTCCTCCTGAAGTTTTCTTTGAAGAGGAGGAATTGTTGATTTCAGATTACCTTGAACAGCATGTTGCTGATTACTCATCTCTCATCAGGGTACTTGAGATCACAAATCTGAAAAACACCCTGAATGCTTACGGACACTATACTTTTTTTGCTCCCGACAATAATGCATTTGATGCTTTCTGCGCACTTTCCGGAAAAGGCTCAGTCGAAGATTTTGACAGGGATTATCTGGTGAACCTTGTCAGGTATCACCTGATCGGTGTTGAAACTGAAAGTTCTTACTTCAGAAACGGTGCACTTCATGATACCACCTATTCCGGCGATTACCTGGTAATTTCGTTTTCGCAAGGTGGACTCGAAACAATCCATGTTAATGAAGCCATGATTACTGAACGCGATATTCAGGTTGAAAACGGGATTATTCATAAAATTGACAAGGTACTTGCACCAATTGTTGGTTCCGTCATGGACTTTTTGTGGGGATCAGATGATTATGGTATTTTCAGCAGCGCCCTTGAACTATGCGGACTTTCGGACAGCCTGAATATAATCACGATCGATCTCAATGAAGATATATCCTTCAGGAGTAAGTTCACACTTTTTGTTGAACCGGATGAGGTTTATAACCAGGATGGGATTTATAGTGCAGAAGACCTTGTGGCCAGGTATTCAGATACCGGTGATCCTTCCGCCAAAGAGGACAGCTTTTATCAGTATATGTCCTACCATATTGTCCCCGGTCTCTATTATCTGAACGCAATCGATTCATTCAATTATCCAACCCTGGCAGAGAACATGCTGATCAATGTAAAACTACAAAATGGGGTTTATCTTAACTGGCATGTGGAATCAATTGAGGGACAGCCTGTCGAGAAATTCATTACCGTAAATGAAGAGGCATCCAACAGGCAGGCCAAAAACGGTGTAATTCACAGCATAGACAGGATTTTGGAACCCTATGTGCCTTCTCCCGTCTACCTGATCATAAATTTTACGGATTATCAGGGAATTAGTCTTGGGCGAAGCTATTCTGAAAAGGATCTTCTGGATATCAACGGTATTGCTGCCAAGAATACGGGATTGTATTTCAGGAACTCGATACTGGGGGATGGCGAAACAAACCTTCAGACAACAAGCAGCCAGGTTGGATGGACTATTGAGTTTGAATTGCCCACCATATTGCGTGGTCAATACGACGTTTACTTTCACTGGGCAAGTCACCAGGAAAATTGCGGATGGGCACAGGCATTCTGGGATGAAGCCCGGTTGGGCAATCCTTTCAGTTTCGTGCAAAGCAAGAGATGGCCAGGCGTTGAGTGGAAATATGATTACAATACGAGTCAATGGATGGGACGACTTCTTCTGAACAATACCAGTACACATAAAATAAAATTTATAGCACTTGAAAGCGGATTCGGTAATTTTGATTACCTGGTCCTTCAACCGGTTGAAAATCAATAATAATGAATAAGAAGTATCCATATATCCTCCTGAGATTATTTGTGATAATCATCACGATGGCTGCCTCGTTAATACATGATTCCTGCACAATAAACAAAGAGGTCGATGGATATTATAATAATCCGCCGGGACGTAACGATGACAATCTGCTCACCTTGATTGGTGAAAATGAGAATTACAGCTTGTTCTATAATGCATTGGTGGAATATGGATTTGAAGATCTATTGTCAAAAAATCAATATTTTACCCTATTTGTGCCCCCTAATTCCGCGTTTGATGGCCTGCCTGAGTATTCTGCTTCCGAATGGGCTAAAATAATCGGTTTTCATATTGTATATGCTAATCTGTATTCCAGGGATTTTAATAATCTCGACCTGCTTACAGTCAATGGTAAATATCTCAATATGCGGCGATTTGAAAATAACATTATTAAGATATTCGAATCCACTGTGAATATGGACTATGTTGACCAATACTGTCAGAATGGGGTGATACATGAAATTGATAGATTGATGATTCCAAGGCCCAATCTTTACGAATATATCATGACCCTGGATGCATCATTTTACAGCATTTTGCAGGACTTTCTTATTTCCATGGATAACAGGTATATAGATTATGAGAAAAGTGAAAGGATCGGTGTCAATAACAATGGAGACCCCATTTACGATACGGTTTGGAAAACAGAAAACTATTTCCTGGATAACATTGCCGGTTTGAACAATGAGGGTAAGGCTTATACGGGATTTATTCCGTCAAATGAGGATGTACTTGAAGCCTTACATTCTATTGAAGGTTATTTTGGAAATCTTGATGATATGGATCAGGAAACATATCACCAGCTTTTATTTATAGCTTTTAGCGGAAGTTTCATAAAAGATGCCATTAAACAGGAGAACTTGCCGGATACGATAGTTTCAGTGACCGGTAAATCAATGGAAAAATCGGTCCTGAGATTTGGTGAGGTTAACCTGGAACTGAGCAATGGTATAATACATATGCTTGACGGCATGACGATACCAAAGAATTTTTTCCTGGTTCCTATTGTTATAGAATGTGACCGGAAAGAAAACAGAAAGGTATCAAATACGATATATGCAATCGAGCAGTTAAGCGATTCAAGAGCTTCAGAAGGATCATATGTTTATTACGGATGTCGGTTTGTAGGGGATTATCTTGAATTTACCGTAAACATGGTATACAAAACAACTTACTGGTTTACATGGACCGGACCCAAACAGGGACCATCACATTATCAGCTATTTGTCAAGGATGATATAACCGGTGAATTCGTAAATGTGGGTGATCCTGTCAATAACTGGACTAAAATACCCTGGAAACCTGTAGTATCCGGCACCTATAGCTTTAGTGGTTTTGGCACGAAGACGATACGGTTTGTCATAGTGAATGAATTGCCTGTGGTCGGTTTTAACGCCATTTATGTTGATTATATTAAACTTACCCCGGAGGAGATCTATGTACCCTAACAACAGAAAATATATTGTTCAGGTCATATTCTTCCTATTCATGCTCAATAGCCCGGCTCTTTTCGGACAGGATACCGGATTTAGGGTCAAAGGAAAGATTTACTCAGCAAAAACCGGTCTGCCGCTTGGGGATATCAGTGTCAGGGCAGTGAATACTTCTATCGAACCGGTTAGTACCACAAGTGAAGGAGAATTCGAATTATTACTACCGGTCAGGGATGAACAAATTTACATTTCCTATCCGGGATATAAAGAAAAGACAGTATTTGTCGACGGCAGGGAAAATATCGAGGTATGGTTACACAATGAAGATGATAAATCTGTCAGCGATAAAATCAGCATGTCGTTCAGAGAGGTATCACAGGGTGATATCCCAGGGGCTGTGGATGCTGTCATTATTAGTGCGTTCGGAAGATCTCCCGAACCTTCCTTCTGCCAGGATCTGCAGGGAATGGTAGGCGGATTAAATGTGATCAACCGCTCCGGAATGCCGGGTGAAGGCGCCTTTTTACATGTCAGGGGTTATTCATCACTTTTTTCCTCTTCAATTCCCCTTGTTGTGATCGACGGGATGCCAACAAGGTCTGAAGCTTTTCAGGATCCGGTTATTCATGGATTTCATCACAATCCGCTGGCTGATCTGGATAAAAGAGACATTTCAAGTATTGTATTGTCAAAGGATGCTGTTACCTGCGGATTATATGGTATCAAAGGCTCAAACGGAGTATTGCTTATCAATACAATTACGCCCCGGGGAGGTAAAACAACCATGGATGTTTCAGTATCCGGAGGAGTAGCAATATCACCACCTAAAATTCCGGTCATGGATGCCCCTCATTTCAGTTCCTATATCATGGAGCAGCTTTTTAATTCAGGAATGAACAGTGAGGAGATATTCGGGGAATATCCATTTCTGGAATACAACCCGGAATACCTGTATCAATCGAGATATAACAACAATACTGACTGGCAGGACGAAGTGCTCCGGACAGGAAATCTGTTTGATACCCACCTTACCGTAAGAGGGGGAGATACCAGAGCCAGCTACTCACTTTCAGGTGGATACCTGACGAATGAAGCAATTATTAAAAATACTTCATACAAGAGATTTAATTTCCGGTTCAATTCGCTTGTCCAGGTGACACAAAAACTTGATATCGGATTTAATCTGGGATATACAAATGGCAGGTCCAATCTTATGGAAACCGGTGCAACGTACCAGACAAATCCATTATTTGCAAGTTTAATAATATCCCCTCTGCTGACGATTTACGAGAAAGACCAGGCAGGATTAAGTTTACCCGTCTTTGATAATATTGCCGATTTTGATTTCAGCAATCCTGCAGCGATCGTGAATAAAGTGGAAGCATACAATGCCACTTCAAAATTTCTGGGGGTTTCTTATCTCAACATGAAACTTACCGATAAAATATCTGCAAGGATCCAATTTGGCCTGGACAGGCTAAAATCGAATGAGAAGATCTTTATACCCTCATGGGGAATTGCTCCACAAGGGGATGGATCAGCAGACAGGTCCATGAAGGTTAAAGATAATCAGTTTTATTCGCTGCTTGGTGAAGCCAGGGTAAGCTATCAGAACAGGTTTAATTATGTTCATGATCTTACGCTGGATGCTGGTTTCCGTTACATGATGAATGGACTTATTCAGGATTTTGGAGCGGCTCAGAATTCTGCCACCGATGAATTCAAGGACCTGAATTCCGGCAAGGCTGATGAGAAGACAGTGGGGGGAAATCATGAAAAATGGAGCTGGTTGAATTACTTTTTGTCGGCCAATTATATATTCAAAGGACGTTATATCCTTACGGGAAATATTTCCCTGGATGCATCTTCAAAATTCGGTGCTGATGTGCAGGATGGCATTCATTTAGCAGGTTACCCTTACGCTGTTTTGCCTTCGGCGGGGATTGCCTGGCGGATATCTTCGGAACCCTTTATGCCTGATATTAAATTCCTCGATGAATTGAAAATAAGAGCATCCTACGGTCTGACAGGCAGTGATGATTTTATTAACTATTATACAAAACTTTACTATTACACAATTCCTTATAATTCAATAACCGGATTTACCCTGAAAGGTTTATACAATCCTCAGCTGAAATGGGAACTTATAAAACAGGGAAATGTTGGCCTGGACCTGGCAATGTTCAGGGAACGGCTCATTGTTAAAGCGGATTTGTATCGGGCTACGACAGAGGATATGATAACAACAACTTCACTTCCTGCCTATTATGGATTTGATACTTATATTTCTAATGGCGGATCAAGCCAGAATAACGGATTTGAGATAAACATTTATGGCAAATTGATAGACAGGACCTTTAAGTGGGAACTCAGCGGGAATTTCTCCCAATATAAAAATGAAGTTCTGGAGCTGGAGAATGATCAGATCATAACGTCGTTCCGCGGAGGAGAGAAGATTACAAAGGCCGGCTATCCGATGGGTATGTTTTACGGCTATCAATCCCTTGGTGTATTCAGTACCCAGGAACAGGCAGACCAGGCCAACCTCCGAGATAAATCCGGAAGGAGGTTCAATGCTGGCGATATTCATTTTGGAGATCTTGATCATAACGGAGTCATCGATGAGCAGGACAAGACTATTATTGGCAATCCTCATCCTGATTACACCCTTGGCTTATCCAACAGTTTATCCTATAAGGGTTTCACATTGAACATGTTTGTGTCTTATGTTAAGGATTTCGATGCCTTTAATTATCTCAGGTCTCAGATCGAATCAATGTCCGGAGTTGAAAACCAATCAACCGCGGTCTATAACAGGTGGATAACAGACGGCCAGAATACAATTATCCCCCGGGCAAGTTTTGGTGATCCCATGGGAAATACCAGATTCTCAAACCGGTGGATAGAGGATGGATCGTTTGTCAGGTTGAAAAGTATTACCCTTTCTTACACCTTTCCCAGGAAACTGTCATTTATCAATGAACTGAATATCTACTTTACAGGTACCAACCTCATTACTTCAACCAGATATCTGGGCTATGACCCGGAATTCAGCTATTTAGACGGAGTTCTCGGACAGGGTATTGACTATGGGAAAATCCCGCAGCCACGCTCTATGGTTATCGGATTGAAAATGGGGTTGTAGAAGTTTAAACGAACCACTATGAAGGAAAGAATCTTAAGAATGCTGGTATGTGTTTTCCTGGGTGTTATGCTATTGATTTCTTCCTGTGATCAAATGCTTGACCTGCCAAATGACAGTCTTTTGCCTGACGACAAAGCCTTTATTGATGAGTTTTCAGCGCGTTCAGCCGTCATAGGAGTATATGCCCTGTTGCAGGATGTAGCCCAGCAACTTATCATTCTCGGTGAATTGCAGGGGGACCTGCTTACAGTTACGGGAAATGCGGACAATGATCTCCGGCAGCTGAATGAGCATAATGTCGATGAATATAATTCATATGCAGATCCTTCGTATTTTTTCATTGTCATAGTTAATTGTAACGAAATATTGCATAAAATTCACCTGGCCAGGGAGAACGATGAGAATATCTCCGACCTTGAATTGAGCTCCTATGTTGCTGAGTTGAAACTAATACGAGCATGGGTCTATTTTAAAATGATCCAGATCTATGGAAGTGTACCCTATTTTGAAGAGCCTCTCAGCAATTATGGCGTGGGCAGGGAATTGGAATCAAAACTGAATTTTCCTCTAACCGAGGATTATGTCCTTGACACCATCATGAAGCAAATTATTGAAATAGATACATTTGAACTGAATATGCTGGCTGAGAGTCCATTCTTTTCCACAAGGTTTAACAAATTCACAAATTGGGCCCTGCAGGGTGATATAAATCTCTGGAGAAATAATTACGCATTTGCCAAATTATCCTATGACAGGGTATTTAACATACTTGCAGATGAAGGATTTTCGGGAACCACGCGGTTACCCTATATAACTGCCTTTGATTTTCAGGATGTGAACTGGAAAAATATCTTTCAGTTTAACTATGGGTCAACAGATTTCGAAACAGAAGTCAGTTTTGTTATTCCGTTCTCCAAATTATACAATCAGCAACACAGCCTGCAGCGAATGTTCATTCTCGGCGAAGGTGGTAAATATCTCTTGAAACCGACCGATTACCTGATCAATGCATATCAGGTACAACGCGTAATAAGGTATGAGGTACAGGTCAACCATCCTAGGGGTGCACCGGGTGACCTGAACAGGGGGAAGGGCGTAACCTATGACAGTATAGACGGCAAACCGGTTGTTACCAAGTATTCATTGTTCCGGGAGCCTTTTGATAATGATGCCGGCATCATTGTATACAGGACGGCAGATGCTCATCTTAAAACCTGCGAAACTTATGCAAGGCTTAAAAGAACTTCAGATGCCCTATCACATCTTAATGACGGGATACTGTATAAATCGGCATGGGGTACGGGTCCCAGGACAAGAGCAAATCTGAAAGGAGTCAGTGTTACAGATCCTCGATATGTTGATCCGGTGGAGGACCTCATTGTTGAGGAACGTGCTCTTGAGCTTGCTTATGAAGGCCATCGCTGGTTTGACCTGATGCGTATTGCGCGACACAGGAATGATCCCGCGTACCTGGCGGAAAAGGTAGCGGCAAAATTCGAGGATGAACAAAAAAGGGAAGAGGTGAAGAATCGCCTGATGGATATGAATAATTGGTATCTGCCATTGAAACTGAGATAACGTCAAATTCTAACAGAAAATAATTTCTAAACCTTAATCCCAAAGCTTATGAAAATTAAACATTTACTTTTATCAATTGTGATTATCCTATCTGCAATAGGACGGGGGGGGCCGGTTTTGGCTCAGGATATACCCACAAACTATATCCAGAACCCAAATATGGAGCATGAATTAAATGCCATATTCTGGTACGGAAGCTGGGACCCCATTTATGGAACAAACGGCATTGTCTCCCATCCCAGGGAGTTTATGTCAAATGAAGATGCTCAAACTGGCAATTGGAGTATGAATATAATCCCCGAATCCTGGGTTTGGGTTTCATATCCCATAAGAGGTCATGAAGAAAAAAAATTCAAGGCCAGCTTCTGGTACAAAGGATACCTGACAGGCTACTGGAATTTCGTTTACCGTGATGTTGGCCTCACAGAGCAGGACATACCGCCCTCCCTTGTGCAATATGTCGGTGCAGACACCTGCTATCATGAGTTTGGCGGCCAGGACGCTCTTAAATTCGATTTCGGAGGAGAGGATGGCCTTACCGAAGACTGGACCTACTTTGAATTTGTATGGGATTTTCCCGGTACCTTGCCCGGATGGGGAAATACATCCATGTGGTACGGAACTAATGACCCTGCATTGGTAGATAATCTTTATTACGGTGAATGGTATGATGGCCAGTATACTGGTGAAGAACCCTTTGGATTTGTCAACGGGGATTTTGAAAAAACAGAGCTGAACGGTGAATGGTTGTATAATCTTGCTCCATGGGACGCTTTTGTTCCCGGTGACTTTTTATCAACCATCGAGAATCATACGGAAGAAGGAATTCAGGGTTTGGGCCTGATGGACTATAAAATGGTCTCAATCGACACATTGGATGAGGCTATGCCTTATGATTCGATTCAAATCGACACCTCAGCCCAGGATCGCAATCTAACCTACTATCTTCCTACTTTGAATGCTGAAGGGGAAGATATGGAGCTGAGCTTCTGGTATAAGGGAAATGCTGTAACTGCTGATTTGAGGTTTTACAGTAGTTATGGCGTAACACCTGATGAATTTCCTTTGCCTGAAGGCGCTTCGCTTGTTGCAGATTCTGTTAATCCCGTGTACGAAACTGTTACATTTCTGAAATTTGATGATGAATCTGAAATCCCGGTTAAAGTTTTGGGAAACCAGAATTTTGATGATCCCAATAATCTGAAAATGCCTGGAAGCTCCTGGTTATGGTCGTGTATGGGATATTATACCTGGGATGAATGGACCACAGGCGTAACTGACACTGTCCAGCACTCAGGTACAAGCTCATTCTGGCTTCCGGCTGATGTTTGCTGGTCCGGAGCTGCCGGAACCATTGACGGGGTTGTGGATGATACTACCTACCTCATCAGATTCTGGTATAAGGGGGAATCAGAGTTTAACCTTTATCTGGGCGAAAACCTGAAGTATGACCTAATGAACGATCCTGACGGTGTTGTACCCGAAGAAGCAACAGCGGACAGCGCAGCGATCCACTGGATGCTTGATGCTGAAGACTGGACACAGTTCACGTATATCTACAGGCAGGGGTCATGGCTGGCAGATTCAGGAATAACTGAAGCGGTAAATCTGGAATATGATTTCACCGGAATTCTGGATACTACTGACCAGGTAGGTTTCATAGATGATATCTTTATAGGAATGATCGGTGACTTCGGAAAACCGGATGACACTCCGTTTACACTCAGAATTGACACAATCGGTGTTACATTCCCTCCAATAGCTGCCAGGTGGGAGCTGCCCGCCGTGGAAGAATGGACAGAAATGACAATTAACTGGACCAATCCTTCCACTGATATCGGAGGTAACCTTACCATGTTTATTGATAATGGTCTGGTCGAAGCACCTGATTTTATTACTCCGGATAAGCCCGACTTTGATCCGGATAATGCAGGCTGGACATTCTTCGATGATTTCGTATACCAGATCGCCGAAGCCTCAAACATCAAGCCCGTGATAAGGAAGGATCTGCAGGTTTACCCCAATCCTGCTGTCGACATTATGTACCTGAGCACCCAGGAACCCCTGTCAAGAATTGATATCTTTAATTCTATGGGACAATTGGTTAAGACAATCAAAACCCCGGAAAGGAAGTTTAATGTATCTGACCTTAACTCAGGCATATATATGCTGAATGTTACCGATCAGAAGGGTAATGTCTATCAGTCCAAATTCATTAAGAAGTAAATTTTCTGATGATCTGATTAATAAAAAGAGGCTGTCTCAAAAGCGAGACAGCCTTTTTTTATTTCGGAGTCTTTTCGGTCCTTTTCGTGTAAATCTTTATAAAACAACTTTTCTGGTCACTTGCTGTCCGTTCGTAAATACATTTACTATGTAAATACCACGGTTCAGATGGCCGACATTAAGGGTAACCTCTGAGGAGTTAGGCCTGGCTTCCATTACCCTTTTTCCCGATATGTCGAATATTACTGTTGATTCAATGGCTTTATCGTTTGAGATCCTTATCACATCAGGTGTGGAAAATACCTTGAGTGCGCTGTTTCCCAAATCTTTAACAGCTGTGGCCGTTGATGTAACACTTACATTATCATAATATAAATATGTCTCTGATTCACCATATGTGAAATTCCTCGAATCAAATATCTCTATCTCAATTACAAGGTTCTCACCTGCATGTTCATTGTCTCCCTGCAACAGATATTCACCTGTTTTGGTAACCCATGTAAACCAATCAGCCTGTATACACGAAACTGTGAAAGTAAGTGAATCAATGGGAACCCGCGCTGCAGTATCGGTACCGGGGAAGGCACTAAAAATTACATAAACATCCGTTATGTAATCACCTCCCCAATACGAGTACATACATGTGGCTTCAAAGGAGACTGCATACCGCGTAGCGATTGACGGTACAGTTCCGACTACCTGGTAAATGCTTCCGGTGCCATCCCAATGCCAGCCTACGCCATTCCCTTCAACAAAATCACGCCCGCTATTTGCTTCCACATCATCTGTTTTCCAGATATCGATGGAATCAACGCTGTTATATTTTCTTCCATCATCAGGGAGTTCGAAATCCCCGTTCTGGATCAGCTCCTGACCGAAGCCCATAGTGCCTATGATCCAGGCACCAAAAATCAAAAGTAGATGTTTTTTCATAATAAATTGTTTTAGTTAAAAAATAGTAAAATAGCTGTTAATTCATATTAATCTTTACAGGTTTATGCTAATACCCGATAATATACAGTACTTTGATTTCCCGGCCTTTCAGGGGTATTGTTTTTTCTTTTACAAATTCAATTAGCGAATTCCAGTTCGGATCGGATGGTTCATACCACAAATTTTTATCAAATGTGCCATCATGGTTAATGAATCCTTCGGGATGCTTTAATTCACCAACATAATAATTACCATTATAGAAGTTCCGGGTTGAAGAACTTGTTTTTACCGCCCGGGTTTCTTCTTCCGCAAATATATAGTTGTTTCTGAAAGCTGTACTGTCAGGATATCCCGACCAGTTACTCAGGTTAACAATGGTCCGGTCAATCTCAGGTTTTTCTTTTTTAAGAATGCAAAACAGGTTCTTTTCAATTATGGTATTTAGGGTTGGCCCGCCAATGCTGATCACTGGTGAAAAATACTCTCCATAAGCTGCTCCTATATAATTCCTCAGCCCATCGTTTATGCTTATGTTATACCGGATGCGGGTGCCACGGTTCCCAATGCTCCAATCTAATGGCCATCCGCCGGAATTGCAGATCAGCAGGAATCCGCCATCATTATTGTAACTTAAATTGAACTGAAAAAGAGAATTATTGGAATTCCAGTCGGAATCATAGGCAAATCCATCCACCTTTGATTTGTGGTCACTCACTACGTTAAACTGAACTACTGCATTGTCGCAGCTCCAGGGCCAGATACCATCGCAGGGTTCAGTTGCCGGCAGAGTCGGAGGACAATTCTTCATCACGTTATATTCAACAAGGGGTTTCTCGCATGCTACCGGTACGATACCATCGCCAGGAACCCCATCCAGAACATTATGCCTGAACACGACATTGACGCTTGGATTCCATTTGCTACGGATCCAGTTTCCCCACATCATAATGCCATTGCGCTGACAATCTTTAATATAACAATTTTGAACCACCAATCCGTCAAACCTTGAGGACTGAGAAAGGGTATCGGAATTTTCAAAATTACGCATCAGGATGGCATTGCCACCTCCCAGGTGTTCACGTACCAGGATCCCGTAAACATCATGAATGAACAGGTTATCAATTGTTATGTCCTTTGCAGTGCCATAATCTTTCAATTCAACCAAAACTCCGTTCATGCCATCAATCGGTGTTTCGCCTTTATTGGAAATTTCCAGATCGCGAATAACCAGGTATTCCGAATTAAACACATGAATCCCGTCGTTGTATCTTCCGTTAGCCCTGATGAATGGTTTAGCTTCACCACCAAATTTACCCACCACGATGGGCCTGCCTGAATCCCCCTTGCATGATATGTACAATTGCTCAGAGAAAACAGCTCCCGATTTTAATAATATACTGTCCCCTGGTTTTAAATTTATTTTACGGATCATCGAAAGACTTTTAAAGGAGCTTTCAGGTGCAAGGCCGGTATTAATGCTGTCGTTGCCGGAGACCGGATCGAAATAATAGTTAAGCGACGACTTTCCCTTGGCGCAGGAATTCAGCATGATGCCGGGCAAAAGAAGGGTCAGATATACAATGTATAACAACCTGTTTGGATTAAAATAATATTTTAGATTGAGATTAATCATACTTTCTGTGCAACCATGGTAGTTAATAACCCGGATTTTGGATCAGTGCTGTGTTCTTTTGCATTTCCTCGTATTTTATTGGAACAAGGTAATTGCGGTTATCCCAGTGTCGTTGTTCGAACACCACTTCGTGGTACCCGGATTCATCATATTCAACGCCATAGGCTTCTGCGTAAGCTTCAGGTGCAATCATCCACCTTCTCACATCAAAATATCGCTGGGTTTCCAGGGCAAGCTCCACCCGGCGTTCATTGCGATACCGGTCCAACAGTTCCTGTCCTGATTCTCCCACTGGTATATCAGGCATTCCGGCCCGTTGTCGTATCTGGTTCAGTGCTTGTTTTGCGCCTCCCTCATCACCCAATCCCAGACATGCCTCCGCATAATTCAGCAGCACTTCCGCATAACGGATTTGAACATAAGGCTGGGGTTGGGGTGTTCCGTAATAATAATCATTTTCAGTCGGTGAGATGAATTTTTTAAGGTAATACCCGGTTGTGGTTCCTTTGTTATAATCAACTCCGGTTCCGGTGGTGATATCGATTGTGTCCGGTGTCAGCTCTCCGTTAAGATTCAAATACCATGGAGATCCATGGTGCAGAATCGTAGCATTGAAACGGGGATCCCGGTTTGTGAAGGGATCTGCAATCTGTACCGCGAAATTAAATTTGGTGCCGTCTATGTTTTCAAATGCATTGGCAAGGTTTCCGGTAATCTGGTTCAGTCCCCAGCCTCCGTACGTGGGGGCTCCCGAAACCCATGCGATCCAGTCCATTGCCCAATAAGTATTTACTTTATCCAATCTGGTAATTAAAATCTGCTCGCTGGATGTCATTTTTAAAAACAGTTCCTGGAAATTTTCTTCTGTATCCGGATTACTGTTATATAATGTGTACCCCAGGTTCATGGCAGCCTCGGCAGCCGCTTTTGCCTTTTGGTACAATTCGGACCGGTTGCCACCCATATATCCGATAAGCTCAGGATATGAATACCCGGGTGCCCAAACCGATGTATTATGGAAAAGATCACTGGCAGCATATAACAGTACCCTCGATTTAAGGGCAAAAACTGCCCCCCTGGTTGCACGGGTCTTATCTGTCTGGCTATTTAACCGGTCATTTTCTAAGGCTGCATCGAGATCGGAAATAATAAAGTTGACAGTCTCCTCGAAAGTATTTCGCGGAATATTGTAGTCTTCACCAATATTATATACCCGATCAATGAGGGGCACTCCTCCGTATTGGGCCATAAGCAGAAAATACATATACCCGCGAAGGCAATGTACTTCGCCTTTCAGTTGTTCTTTATATTCCGCCTTGGTATTATCCGCAATTTCAATTTTATTGAAAAACAGGTTACAGGCACGTATATTTGAGTATACATAGTCCCACCACCAGCCATCCATGCAGGCAGCCCAGTTTGGAACGAAGGGTCCCGGCTCTTCGGCCGTCATGGATGACTGGAGTACACGGTCCATGATCCCGTCATTCTGAATGGGTACGGATTCATCCACCAGTGAGGCATTGGTCAGCCACGTATGGGGGTATGGAATGCCACCATAAATACCATAAACATAACTGTCGATCAGGTCTGTATTTTTCCAGATGGTGGCATCGTCGTACTTATCTCCCGGATAAGTGTCCAGGTAATTCTCACAGGAATATTGAATCAGAGAGAGGATAATAACCAGGTATAATAAATTTCTTTTCATGATTTGTCAGTTTAAAATCCAATAGTTATTCCAGCGGTTAAGGTTTTTTGCAGTGGATATCCCTGCCCGGGAAACCCATCACCTTTCGGCTCAAGTTCCGGATCAAAGTCCTTCATGTCGGGCGACCATGTGATGAGGTTCATGCCACCGACATGG
>Ga0105091_10000592_pt1 | contig 15301 bp, 10 predicted proteins | sample PPLLak1March2015_FD_87022 | JGI IMG/M metagenome (GOLD analysis project Ga0105091, IMG submission 87022) | Freshwater sediment microbial communities from Prairie Pothole Lake near Jamestown, North Dakota, USA - PPLs Lake P7 Core (1) Depth... | ecosystem: Environmental > Aquatic > Freshwater >... | reverse complement strand
TTTCATGGCTTTGCTCCGGTTTTCTTAAGTGAAAATATTCTACCCGGGAAACCTGTGGACTGGTTGTGAAGCAGCCTCATCCCCCTCCCCTTCCCCTCCCCCTTTTCCTGGACATAAGCTAGGAGAAAGGGGAGGGGGATGAGGTAGGGAGTGGTTCACCCCACCTCGATTTCCTCGATCTCCAGGTTTTCCAGGTCGCTGCGCCCCAGCCCGATTTCATGGCCGATCCGCACGTAGGCAAGCCGGTTGGGATCCGTCCAGCCGAACAGGCGGGTGGCGTACGCGTCGGCCGCGACAATGTCCGCTGAGGCGATGACCGTATTCATCACTCGCACATCGTTAAGGCTTTGGCTTATCGGTCCGTTGGCGGTTAAAATCCGTACGGCGTCTATGACGGTCAATTCCGGACGGAGAAAATCCGCCAAATCCACGATCCGAGGATGAAGGTCGTTATGGATGGCAATTCGATCCTGGACCACGCCCATCAAGTTTTTCATGCCAAGCGTCAAGCCGGCGCCGCTGTGGTGTTTTGCGATGGGTACATTAATGACCACATCCGCATCGATCACCTCGCTGTAGAAAGCCGCTGAACGCAAACTCCGCGCGGCTGGAAGTGAGGTTTGGATGAATTTATTCCAGTCCACACTTTCCAGTCCGCCGCCGGCTGCCAGTACCTGGTCGGCGATTCCACTGGTTTTGTAATTCGTCGGAGAACTCCCGTTGAACGGATAATCGAATACGCGCACCCGGCCTGCGCCCGCTTCGAAGCACATTTTTACCAGCGCGCCGACTACCCATGGATTGGTCGTGGCCGCACCCTCATATATACGATTGGACGTGCATACGTTGGGTTTGATGATCACATTCGCGCCGGAGGGCACAAACCGCCCCATACCGCCGAGGGCAACGACTGCGGCGCGCACGAGCGCTTCCGGATCGTCCCCTCCGCGCGCCACCGCCAGATAGGCCGATTCCGCCGCAGGGGTGGCCGTCCCGGTGGCGGGCATACCGGTTGACGTGGACGTCTCACTGGGGAGCGGCGTGCCGGTCGGGTTGACCGCTCCGGCGATTGAGCCCATTTTTGTCACCTGCTGTCCGACGGGTTTGAACGGCGTCCTGGTCGGCGTCACGGTATTCATCGCGGGAGTCATTCCGCAGGCATGGAGCAACTGCATCGCGGCGGCTGCTCCGGCGCTTTTGGTCATCAGGCGGATGAATTCTCTGCGGGAAATTTTCTTCATGGTCCATCTCCCTTCGCGCATACTGATTCTGAAGCGTGACTGCAATTCTTTGAATGGGAAGAGATTGCAGGCATTTAAAAATGCCGTGATTGTCATTGCGAGCCTGCCCCCGCGGAGCAAGACTGCTCGCCTTTGCTCCTTGAGCAGTCTTGATTGCGAAGCGGGGGGAGCGGAGCGACGAAGCAATCTCCGGTTTTCAATGTAAGAAGGGGATTGCTTCGCTCCCGGAGCTTGCCCTGAGTGCAACGAAGGGGTCGCTCGCAATGACAAACCGCTGCTTGTTCAGTTACCTTTTTGAGGTTGTAAATCGAAATAGCAATTCATTACCTGGATTCGGGGTTCTATTCGGAGTCCCACGTCTATAATGGATATATTATATCTTAATTAACCAAATACATCAACCGCTCGGCTGCGGATTCGGGCGTGATGTCTCTTTGCGGCTGGGCCAGCAATTCATATCCGACCATGAATTTTCGGATCGTGGTCGATCGCAGGAGCGGCGGAAAAAAATGCGCGTGGAAATGCCACTCCGGATGCTGCTCGCCGTCCGTCGGCCGCTGATGAAATCCCATGCTGTACGGAAAGGGCGCGTCGAAGATCCGGTCGTAAGCGCGGATCAGGCGGGGCAGGATGTCCGCCAGGTCGGCGCGTTCTTTTTCCGAGAGGTCCGGAAGCGCCCCGCGGTGCGAACGCGACAGGAGCATCGTCTCGTACGGCCACACCGCCCAGAAGGGAACCAGCACGGTGAAGGAATCGTTCCGGCATACGATCCGTTCCTGTTGCGCGTCTTCCACATCGAGATAATCGCACAACAGGCAGGATTTTTGAGATTGCCAATGCCGGAGCTGGCGGTCCGTTTCCTTGGCGGGTTCGTTCGGAACCTGCTCCTCCGACCAGATCTGTCCGTGCGGATGCGGGCTGCTGGCGCCCATCATCGCGCCGTTGTTTTCGAAGATCTGCACGTGCCGGACGAAGGGCAGCGCCCCGAGTTCGGCATATTGATCCGTCCAGGCATCCACCACCTTCCGCAGGGCCGCGCTTTCCATATTCCCGAGCGTCAGGTCGTGGCGCGGGGAATAGCACAGCACGCGGCAAAGCCCGCGTTCGGTCTCCGCCCGCAGAAGCTTCCCGCGGTCTAAAGTTTCCGGCTCGGCGCCGGGGAGCAGCGCCGCGTAATCGTTGTCGAACAGGAATGTTCCGGAGTACGCCGGATTACGCCCGCCTCCCGCCCGTTCGTTCCCGGGGCAGAGGTAGCAGCCGGGGTCGTACGGCGGCCGGGCGGCGGCCGGCGCGGCATCCACCATTCCCAGCCAGGGGCGCTTGGTGCGGTGCGGGGAGACCAGCACGTACTCGCCTGTCAGAAGATTCAACCGGCGATGCGGTTTTTCAAATAGGGTTTCCATCATCACCTGCTCAACGGCAGATTAACATCGGGAGGCGGCTTTGGCGCAGGACGGTGTCCACCTGGCTGCCGAGCACCGCTTCCAGCACCGGATGGCTTCCATACCCGCCCAGGATCAGCAGCTGGCTGCCGGTCTCCCCGGCCGCGCGCAGGATCGCAGCGGACACCGGCCCGCCGCGCAGCATGAGGGAGGCCCGCACACCGCGGGTGTGGAGATACTCGTCCGCCTCCTCCAGCATGTCTTCCGCGTCCGTGCCGGATTCTTCGACGGAAAGCACCGTCAGCGGGATGTTCCAGCGCGAGGCGAGGTAGGCGGCGACGAACAGCGCTTCCTTGGATTTTGCGCCGCCGTCGTAGGCCACCAGCGCGCGGGAAAGTGCCGTTGGTTTGTCCGGGATCGCCAGGATCGGCCGCGGGCATTTTTGGATGAGCGCCCGGAAACCGGAACCCAGGCGCAGGAAGGGCTGGTCCGCGGGCGGGTGGGTGAGTGTCAGCACGACCAGATCCGCGAGCAGCGCGCGGTCGCAAATGGCGTGGGCGACGTCGCCCGCCTCAACCGCCAGCCCGCCGGTCAGCCCGGCTTGCTCACAGCGCCGGGCAAACTCCGCGCGCAGGGATCCAAATTTATCATCTTCAGCCGTTTCCCCGTTGCGCACGACATGCAACCCTTGAATCCGCGAAGACTCGCGCCGGGCGAAGATAAACGCCTGGTCCAGCGCCGTCCAGCCGCCGGCTTCGTCGCCGATCGGCACGAGCAGACCGCCGAACAGGCGTTCCTCATCCTGATCGGCTTTGGATTCCCGCCACGCGCCGGTGGGGGGGCCGCTTTCCAGTGCGTCCGGAACCATCGCGCGCGCCAGGCTCTTCCCGATCCGCGCCGCAACCCGGCCCGCCCGCGTTCCGAATTTATCCGCCAGATCCTGGGCGGCGGATTCCGGGGATATGAAATCGCCCAGCCCCTGCTGCAGCTCCGCCCGGTGCTCCGAAACCCACAGGTACAGGTCGGCTTCCGTCCGCCCGGGGAATTCATCGAGGATCTTCCGCTCGCGGATCGCTTCGACCACCGGCAGGTAAATGTTGTCGTACCAATGGGCGGCGGCCTCGTCGATCGGCACATCGCGTTTTTCATTAAGCCCAGTGAAATATTTATGGACCTGGACGTGATCCAGCAGGTCCGCGTACATTCCCGGAACGGTCAACTCGAGATCGGAATCCGGACGGATCTTCTTCAGCTGCGTTGCTTCCAGGAATGTCGCGTATTCCTCCTTCAGGATCAGGTCTTCCGGATCGGAATCGGGGGAAAGCGGCACCCGGGTGGTGACTTCATTGACGTAGGCTTCGATCGTCTGCGCGCCGAGCTGGCGGGCGACCGATACGCGGTGATGCCCGTCCTGCACAAAATAGGCGTCGCCGAGCTTGATCACTTCGATCGGCGGAAGGCCCCCTCCCTGCGGATCGGTCACCAGGCTCATGACCTTGGCCCAGCGTTCCTCGTCGCTCGGATTCTTCGGCAGGAAGGTCCGGGAAAAATCGGTATAGCGCCCGACACTGCCCACGATCGAATCCAGCGGGATGTTCTGCACGCCGCGGTTCACCCCGGTGCCGACGGCATGCAATTTTTCCCGGACTTCCTCGAAGGAAAGCAAATCGGCCGATTTCCCCGTTAATCGGCTGACCACCTCCTGAAGCGAAGCCCGCTGGCGGGCGCGCTGAAAATCGATGCGGGCCAGCGAGAATCCGTATTCGTTGTCCTGCGGATCGTTGGGCACGGGAAATCCCTCTCCCCGAAATTATCCCATACCGCTCCCGTTTTTTCCATCGCTGGTTGGCCGGTGGAAAGGCCTCTTTTCCCATCAGCCTTGACGGAAAAACAGGGAGGCAAAAGCAATAAACCACAAAGACTCAAAGACACAAAGATAACAAGAAAAAATAGATCCGAGAATTTCTTTCTGTCCGGGTGTCTTCGTGGTTTAAAAAACCACGTATCGATTAACACCGCAACCCTGCCGGCTGGGGCGATGCTGGGTTCTGTATCGGTCCGCGGTCGGCTTGTTTTACGGTTTCGAATTGACGCTCTCCACCCGCTATGGTAAACTCCGCGATGAAATTTCGTCTGCGCTACATCTTTCCAGCGAATACAAACATACCCAGTGATAGGACGGCGCAATCGGCAACCGGCGCTTTTTTGGTGTGAAGCGCCGGTTTCGACGGATATTGCCGGAAAGAACGATCGGCGCGATTTTTTTACAGCCCGGGAGGCTTAATGGAACGGAATATCGTGGTCACGGAAGCCGTCGGACGGTTTATCGAAGAATATCCGGTGGAGATCGTCGAACGCAAGGGCATCGGCCATCCGGATTCGCTTTGCGACGGGATTGCCGAGCGGATTTCGGTGGAATACACGCGCTGGTGCCAGGAGAATCTCGGCACGGTGCTGCATCACAATTTCGACAAAGTCCAGCTCGTGGCGGGCGAGGTCCAGGTGGGGTTCGGGCAGGGCGTCCTCTTGAAGCCCATTCACATTCAGATCGCAGGGCGGGGAACCCAGGAATACAAGGGGCGGATGATTCCGATGGATGCGATCGCGATCAACGCCGCCAAATTGCACGTCCGGGAGACGATGAAGTACCTGGATCCGGATAAGCACATGGTCATCGATTGTTTCGCCGGCGCGGGGGCGACCGAATTGGCGCATACGGTCGATAATGTCCGGGCCAACGACACTTCCTTCGGCTGCGCGCACTGGCCCCGTTCCATGGTGGAAAACGCCGTTTTCGAAACCGCCCAGTATCTGAATTACGAGATGATCAAGAAATTCCCCGTCGGCGAAGACGTTAAAGTCATGGGCATGCGCAAGGGGGATCAGATCATCCTCACCTGCGCGGTTCCCTTCATCTCCACCCAAATCCAGGATCTGGCCGAGTACATCGAAGTGCGCAAAAGTGTGCACAATTCCCTCCAGGCTTACGCTGAAAAACTCACCCCGGGCCGCAAACTGACGGTGGACGTGAACACCGCCGACGACGACGCCAACAGCGAGGTCTACCTGACCATGACCGGCACCTCCGCCGAATGCGGCGACGACGGTTCGGTCGGCCGCGGGAACCGGGTGACCGGGCTGATCACCCCATTCCGGACCGCTTCGCTCGAGGCGGCCGCGGGCAAGAACCCGATCTCCCATGTCGGGAAAATCTACAACGTCCTCTCCTTCCTGGCGGCGCAGGAAATCGTCCGCGAGGTTCCCGAGATCCATGAGGCAAGCGTCTACATCCTCTCCCAGATCGGGCACCCGCTGGATCAGCCGCTGATCGCCACGGCGACGATCAAGCCGACCAAGGGAGTCATGACCAAGGAACTGGAAGCGAAGGTGCGGGCCGTCCTGGACCGCCGCCTGGAGAAGGTGCACGAAGCCAGGATCTTAATGGCGGAACAAAAAGTAAAACTCTACTAAACAAAAAACTCCCACAGAAAACTGTGGGAGTTTTTTCTGTCCTAACCCCCTCTCCCCGCCTCCGCCTTGGGAAAACGCCAAGGCATCGGCTCCCCTCTCCCCCTTCCCCGTAAGGGGAAGGGGGAGAGGGGGTTAGGACAGAAAATTTTCCCTTCGATTCATGAACTCGTGGTAGATCCTGAAGTAATCGGTTTGTTCGTACTCCACCTCGCGGATTGCCCCGTCTTCAAAACCGTAAATCGCCGCGCCCGGGCAGGCCAGCAGGATGGGCGAATGGGTGGCAATGAAAAATTGCGCGTGCCCGTCCCGGCCGTCGGCCTGCAGATGCTTGAGGAGCTCCACCTGGCTGCGGGGCGAGAGCGCGGTCTCCGGCTCGTCGAGGAAGAAGATCCCCTCGATCGTAAACACCTTTTGGAAATATTGCAGGATGGACTGCCCGTGGGAAAGATTCAGGAGCGATCCCCCGCCGAAATAATTCAGCTGGCCGGGATCGTTGATCGCCCACTCATCCAGGGCTTCCGAAAAAAACTGGAAGTAATTCGAGCCGAAATAGATCCCGGGAACCCGCTTGCCGCACCATTCGATATCGACGGAATCCGGGAATTTGAAGACAAAGGGATTGTTGGTATACCGCCGGCGTTCGGTTTCCCTCCAGATATGCAGCCCGCAGCGGACGGCGAGCGCCTGGAGCAGGGTGGTCTTGCCGCATCCGTTCTCGCCGATGAAGAAGGTCACGTTGTTCCGGAACGGAATGGTGAGCGGCTTCTGGAAAACCGGAAGGTTGAACGGATAGAACTCCCGCGTCGGGTACCGTTCGACATCCAGCGAGGCTTGGCGAATGTACATGGGTTGCGATGGCCTCCCGGGCTACAGCTTGTATCCGAATTTACGCAGCATCGTCTTCCGGTCGGCGATATCGCCCTCGGTTTCTATGCCGCGGGCGGCGCCGCCGTCGATCACGCCCAGAATGCCGCGTCCCGACTCCGTCTCGGCCACGATTGCCTGCACCGGATTGGCGGTGGCGCAGAAGATCCGGCACACCTCGGGGACGTTCTTGACGGCGTTCAGCACGTTGACCGGGTAGCAGTTCTCCAGGAAGATAATGAAGGAATGCCCGGCGGCGAGGGCGAGCGCGTTCTGCTTCGCCAGTTCGATCATCGCCGCGGAAGTTCCGGACCAGCGCACCAGACACGGGCCGGAAGCCTCGTTGAAGGCCAAGCCGAATTTAATCCCGGGCACGGCGCCTGCCAGCGCCTCGTGCAGGTCCTCGACGGTCTTGATGAAATGGGATTGCCCGAGGATGAAATTTATATCTTCCGGTTTTTCGATGGGGATCAGTTTAATTTCCATTGGACCTCCGGTTTTCCTGTCCTAACCCCCTCTCCCCCTTCCCCGCAAGGGGAAGGGGGAGAGGGGTGCCGACGACTTGGTGTTCTCCCAAGGAGGAGGCGGGGAGAGGGGGTTAGGACAGTTTTTCGAAGTCTACCATAGCTGAAATAAAAAACGGCAGGGGAGTTGTTCGCTCCGCCTGCCGTTTTCGGTAATCCTCGTTACCCGCGCGGAGTTAATCCCCGCCGATTGAAAGCAGGCCGTAGCCGATCTTCGGCGGACGCGCTTTCTCTTCGTCCTTTCCGAACTTCACGGTGTCGCCGGTGTCGGTGATCGCCTCAACCGACAGGCCGAGCGACTGCAGTTCCTTGACCAGAACCCGGAACGACGCCGGGATGCCCGGTTCCTCGATCTTTTCGCCTTTGACGATCGCCTCATAGGCCTTGACCCGGCCCTGGACGTCGTCGGATTTCACGGTCAGCATCTCCTGCAGGGTGTAGGCCGCGCCGTATGCTTCCAGCGCCCATACTTCCATTTCCCCGAAGCGCTGCCCGCCGAACTGCGCTTTGCCTCCCAGCGGCTGCTGGGTGACAAGCGAGTATGGGCCGGTGGACCGGGCATGGACCTTGTCCTCGACCAGGTGGTGCAGCTTGAGCATGTACATCACGCCCACCGTTACCGGCTGGTCGAACGACTCGCCGGTCTTGCCGTCAAACAGCTTCTGTTTGCCGAGGATCGGGCTGGGCACCCCTGTGTCCTGGGTGACTTCCTCGGATTTCTGGCGCAGGGCTTCGCTCGACATGCCCGCAGCGGAGATATTCTGGTCTTTCAGCCACAGCGTCAACCCGGCGTCGATCGCCGCCTGATCCGCCGCATGCCGGTCCGCCAGGGGTGCAGCGGTCGCGCCGTCTTCGAAGCGGAGGAAGGACTGCGGATTGAATCCCTTCTCCTTGAGCCATTCGGCTGCGGCAGCCCGCTGGGCGTAGGTTGTGTCGGTGGTGATCAGATCCTTCTTGTAATGCTTCGAGGGCAGGACGTTCTCAAGGTAGAGCCGGCGAACTTCGTCGTCGTCGACGATGGTTTCCTCGGTCAACCCCTGCTGCTCCGCCCATTTCCACGCCTTGGCGGTCACGTCGGTCCAGGTTTTCTCGATCATCCAGGCGCGCGACAGCTCGGCTTCGATTTCGAATTCGTCCGCCCCGTCGAATACCGGCGAGATGGCGCGGAACCCGAGTTGCGAGACCGCCCACCCCAGGTGTGTTTCCAGAATTTGGCCGATGTTCATGCGCCCCGGAACCCCGAGCGGGTTGAGGATGATGTCCACCGGCGTGCCGTCCGCGAGGAACGGCATGTCTTCGACCGGGACAACGCGCGAGACGACGCCCTTGTTGCCGTGCCGCCCCGCCATCTTGTCGCCTTCGGTGATCTTGCGGCGCTGCGCGACCGATACCCGGACGGTCTTTTCGACGCCCGCCGGCAGGTCGTGATGCTCGTCGCGGGTGAAGATCTTGACGTCCACCACCTTGCCGCGCTCGCCGTGCGGCAGCCGCAGCGAGGTGTCTTTGACGTCGCGCGACTTTTCGCCGAAGATCGCCCGCAACAGTTTTTCCTCGGGCGAGAGTTCCTTTTCGCCCTTGGGTGTGATTTTGCCGACCAGGATGTCGTTCGGGCCGACTTCGGCGCCGATCCGCACGATCCCGTGTTCGTCGAGGTCCTTGAGCGCTTCTTCGCCGACGTTGGGGATGTCGCAGGTGATTTCCTCGGGTCCCAGCTTCGTATCCCGGCTTTCCACTTCGTGCTTTTCGATGTGGATCGAGGTGAATTTATCTTCCTGGACCAGGCGCTCGGAGATCAGCACCGCGTCTTCGTAGTTGCCGCCTTCCCAGGATAGGAAGGCCACGACCACATTCTGCCCCAGCGCCAGCTCCCCAAATTCGGTCGAGGAGGAATCGGCGATCACGTCGCCGGGCTTGATCTTGGCGCCCTTGGTTACGGCCGGGCGCTGATCGATGCAGGTGCTCTGGTTGGAGCGTGTGTATTTGCGGAGCTTGAAGATCTTCTTGCCTTTGCCGGTCTGGACCACGACCTGGTCGCTAGTGACCGAGACGACCTGGCCTTCGACGTCCGAGAGGATCACCTGGCCGGAATCCAGCGCCGCCTGCGGCTCGATCCCGGTGGAGACCACCGGAACCTCGGGCCGGATCAGCGGGACGGCCTGGGCCTGCATGTTGGAGCCCATCAACGCGCGGTTGGCATCGTCGTGTTCGAGGAAGGGGATGAGCCCGGCCGAGATCCCGACGATCTGCCGCGGGGCCACGTCCATATAGTCGATCTGGGGCGGGGCGGCGAACATGAACCGCGAGTGATGGCGGCAGGACGCGCGCGGGCGCACGAACTCGCCGAAGTCGTTTAGCGGCGCGTTGGCCTGGGCGATGATAAATTTGTCCTCCGTGTCCGCCGAAACGTACAGCGTCTCGGTCGAAACGTACGGAATGATCCCGATCTCGCCGCCGGCCTGGGACAATTTCCCGGCGATGTCCTTGTTGATCAGGTCCCCCTTTTTCGCCAGCGTGTCCTTGCCGCCCGGTTTGAGCATGTCCTCGGCCAGATGCCGGCCGATCAGGCGCGGATCTCCGGCCGGGTAGGACCGGTAAACCTTGCGATAGGGCGTTTCGATGAAACCGAAGGGATTGACCTTGGCGTAGGAAGCCAGGCGGCCGATCAGGCCGATGTTCGGGCCTTCGGGTGTTTCAATCGGGCAGATCCGCCCATAGTGGGATTGGTGAACGTCGCGCACATCGAAGCCCGCGCGTTCGCGGCGCAGGCCGCCCGGGCCGAGCGCGGAGAGGGTCCGCTTGTGGCGCAGTTCCGCGAGCGGATTGGTCTGATCCATGAACTGCGAGAGCTGGCTCGAACCGAAGAACTCGCGCACCGCGGCGACGATCGGCCGGATGTTGATCAGGTTCATCGGCGAGAAGGATTCCTGGTCGCGGATCGACATGCGTTCGCGCACGACGCGTTCCGTCCGGCGCAGGCCGATGCGCATCTTGTTCTGGATCAGCTCGCCGACGGTCTTAACCCGCCGGTTGCCGAGGTGATCGATGTCGTCCGGGCTTTCCAGCCCGTTGTTGATCAGGATCAGCCGCTCGATCAGCTTGATGATGTCCCACGCGGTGACCGTGCGGTGGCTCAGCGGGATGCGCGCGTGCAGGTCCAGCTTCTGGTTGAGTTTGTAGCGCCCGACCCGTTCCAGGTCGTAGCGGCGCTGGTCGAAGAGCTGCTCCTGGAGATACTGGCGGGCGTTGTCGAGAGTCGACGGATCGCCCGGGCGCATGCGCTTGTAGAATTCGATCAGCGCTTCCTGCGCCAGGGTCCGCTTTTCGCGGTGCTCCCAGGCGGGTTCCTGCTTGATCGTATTGGCGATGAAGGTCCGCGCCGGATTGGTATCCGATTCCGTGAATAATCCGAGGATCTCCGCGTCGGTGCCCTCCTTGAGGGGCGATTCGGGATTGTCTCCGCTGACCGCCGCCAGGGCCTTGAGCAGCATCGTCACCGGCACCGTGCGTTTGCGGTTGAAGCGGATGATCAGATAATCGCTCTTGCGGGTTTCGAATTCCATCCACGCGCCGCGGTCGGGAATGAGCTTGGCCGAAGCCAGCAGCCGCCCCGTGGCCCGGTCCTCCTCGGCTTCGAAGTACACGCCCGGGGAGCGGATCAGTTGGGAGACCACCACCCGTTCGCTGCCGTTGATGATGAAGGTGCCTTTCTCGGTCATGAGCGGCATGTCGCCGAGGAAAATATCCTGCTTGATCGGCTCCGGCACTTCGGTTCCGATCAGCAGCACCGAAACGTAGAGCGGGGCGGCGAAGGTGATGTCCCGCTCCAGGCATTCTTCGATGGAATATTTCGGTTCTTCGAACCAGTATTTCAGGTTCCACTGTTTGGCTTCCGGGCTGTCGCCGGGAAAATAAAGCCGCATGCCTTTGTTGAAGGATTCAATCGGGGAGATTTCGTCGAACAGTTCCGCCAGCCCTTCCTTCTTGAACCACGCGAAGGAATCCAGTTGAACTTCGATCAGGGTCGGCAGGTTGAAGATGTCGGGGATTCGTGCGTAGGATTTGCGTCCGCTAAGGATCATACATACTCTCCTGGTACCCGGTCGAACAAGTGGCTTGCCTCACGGCGAGGCAGGCTGTGAATGCTGCTCCAGGTCTTTCGAGGATAAGCAAGAGGTTTTTGGGCGAAAAGGTATTATAGGTCCGAAGGAACCCCGAGTCAAGAGGCGGTTGAGAAGGATATTCATTAATCCCAAAAAACAGCCTAATCCATTTCTAATTCTTCTGTAGGGGAAACGGAGGGATTCCATCGGATGCCGCAGAATCGCTTGACTCGGTTTTTTTCGCATGGTAGAATTGCGACCCGTTGCCCTTGGGATAACCAGGGCAGGGTGGAAAATCCGTCCACCAGCCCGAATCGCATAAAAACCAGCGTGGGGCGAGGCCATCGCATGTGTCGGATGGCCTCCCCTGATGACAGGGCATGGTGATCGCATCCGGTATCGCGCCGGGTGTTCATTCCTGGGAGGTACGTCGTGCCGACAATCAATCAATTGGTCCGCAAGGGCCGGACCTGGAAGAAGGGAAAGAGCAAGGCGCCGGCGCTGTTGTACACGCTGAACGCCCGCAAGCAGCGCCGGATCCGCCAGCCGCGCGGCGCGCCGCAGAAGCGCGGCGTCTGCACGGTCGTCCGCACGATGACCCCGAAGAAACCGAACTCGGCGCTGCGCAAGATCGCCCGCGTCCGGCTCACCAACGGCATCGAAGTCACGGCCTACATTCCCGGCGAAGGCCACGCGCTGCAGGAGCACTCGGTTGTGCTGGTCCGCGGCGGACGCGTCAAGGACCTTCCGGGCGTTCGCTATCACATTGTTCGCGGCACGCTGGATACGACCGGCGTGGAAGCCCGCCGCCAGGGCCGTTCCAAATACGGCAACAAGCGGCCCAAGGAAACCAAGAAGGAATAACCCGTCTTCTGCGGAGTTCGATCCGCCCAGGACGTGAGGAGTTATCAAGATGTCGAGACGAGCGCGCAAGGAACCCCGCGTGGTTCCCCCGGATGTCCGCTACAACAGCGTCAAAGTCACCCGCTTCATCCGCTCCGTCATGCACAAAGGCAAGATGAGCACTGCGGTGCGCGTGGTCTATGGCGCCTTTGAGATGGTGAAGGAACGCAGCCAGAAGGAGCCGCTTGAGGTTTTCGAGCAGGCGCTCCAGAATGTCGGCCCGACCGTCGAAGTCAAGCCGCGGCGGGTCGGCGGCGCCACCTACCAGGTGCCGGTGGAAGTCGAGGTCGACCGGCGGGATTCGCTCGCGGTGCGCTGGATTCTCACCGCCAGCCGCGCCCGCTCCGGAAAATCGATGATTGACCGGCTGGCCGGCGAACTGCTGGACGCCGCGAACAACACCGGCACGGCCGTCAAGAAGCGCGAAGAAACGCACAAGATGGCCGAAGCCAACCGCGCGTACGCCCACTACCGGTGGTAGACGCGGTCGTTACAAACCGAGGATAAGGTTCTTGGCGGGAAGCCTGGTGTTTGGCCTGGCCCCGTAAGGCCAGGTCGAAAATCGGAAGTTGGTTCTTGTCAACACCAGGATGATATAAAGGAAGCAACCATGGAACGCCAAGTCCCGCTCGAGAAAGTCCGCAATATTGGCATCATTGCGCATATTGATGCCGGCAAAACCACCACCACCGAACGGGTCCTGTTCTACACCGGGAAAACCCACCGGCTGGGTTCGGTCGACGACGGGACAACCGTCACCGATTGGATGGACCAGGAGCGCGAGCGCGGCATCACCATCGTTTCCGCCGCCGTCAGCGCCGAGTGGAAGGGCTACACCTTTAACATCATTGATACCCCCGGGCACATCGACTTCACCGCCGAAGTCCAGCGGTCGTTGCGGGTGCTTGACGGCGGCGTGGTGGTTTTTGACGCCGTCCAGGGCGTGGAACCCCAAAGCGAGACCGTCTGGCGCCAGGCCGACCGGTACGGCGTGCCCCGGATGTGCTTCATTAATAAGATGGACCGGATCGGCGCATCCTTCGACCGCAGCGTGGAAAGCATCCGCCAGCGGCTGGGCGCCAACCCGATCCAGATCCAGTTCCCGATCGGCGAGGAATCCAACTTCCGGGGCGTGATCGACCTGATGGACAGCCGGGCGGTGCTGTGGACCGACCAGACCGGGGAGACCGCGAGCGTCGTGGAAATTCCCCCCGAGTTCCAGGCCGAAGCCGAAACCCGGCGGGCCCACATGGTCGAACAGATCGCCGAGCTCGACGAGGCGCTGACCCTCAAGTACCTGGAAGGGGAGAAAATCTCGGTCGAGGAACTTAAGGCGGCGTTGCGCCGCGAGACGATCAAGGGCAAGGCCGCGCCGGTGCTGTGCGGTTCGGCCTTGAAGAACAAGGGCGTGCAGCTCGTGCTCGATGCGGTGGTGGACTACCTGCCCTCGCCGCTCGACATCCCGGCGATTCACGGTACCCTGACCGGGACGGGCGAGGATCAGATCCGGCCCGCGGATGAGAGTGCACCGCTGGCCGCCTTGGTCTTTAAAATCGTTTCCGATCCGTACGTCGGGCGCCTCGCGTATTTCCGGGTGTACTCCGGAAAACTGAAGCAGGGCTCGACCGTGATGAATTCCGGGCGCGGGAAGCGCGAACGGGTCGGCCGGCTTATCCGGATGTATGCGGACCGGCGCGAAGACCTCGACGAAGTATTGGCGGGCGACATCGCCGCCGTGCTGGGCATGAAAGACACCTTCACCGGTGACACGCTCAGCGACCTTTCCAATCCAATCCTGCTCGAGAATATCACCTTCCCCGATCCGGTCGTATCGGTCGCGATCGAGCCGAAAAGCATGGCCGACCAGGATAAACTCTCCCAGGCCCTGCACAAGCTCTCCGAGGAGGACCCGACGTTCCGGGTCCGCAGCGACGAGAACACCGGGCAGACGATCATCTCGGGGATGGGCGAATTGCACCTCGACGTGCTGGTGGAACGGATGCGGCGCGAGTTCAACGTGCATGCCACCGTCGGCCGGCCGCGGGTCGCCTACCGGGAATCGATCACCCGGACGGTGCCGAAGCTGGAGTACCGCTACATAAAACAATCCGGCGGGCACGGGCAGTACGGGCATGTGGTGCTTGCGCTGGAACCCGGCGCGCCGGGTTCGGGCGTGGTGTTCGAAAACAAAATCGTGGGCGGATCGATCCCCAAGGAGTACCACTCGGCCGTCGAGAAGGGGGTCAAGGAATCCGCGGAAGCCGGAGTGCTGGCCGGGTACCCGGTGGTCGACGTCAAGGTCACCCTGTACGACGGTTCCTACCACGAAGTGGATTCGAACGAGATGGCCTTCAAGATGGCGGCAACCTTCGCCTTCCGGGAGGGCGTCCAAAAGGGCGGACCGGTGCTGCTCGAACCGGTGATGAAAGTGGAAGTGGTTTCTCCGGAGGAGTATCTCGGCGATGTAATGGGGAACCTCGCCAGCCGGCGCGCCAACATCGCGGGTGTCGAAGCCCGGCCGGGGAATGTCCAGGCGGTTCACGCGATGGTGCCCCTGGCGGAAATGTTCGGATACGCCACCGAATTGCGGTCCTCGACCCAGGGCCGGGGCGTGTTCACTATGGAATTCGATCATTATCAGGCGCTGGCCGAGGCGGAAGCCCAGGCGGCGATCGGCAAAGGGTGAGCGGGGGAGGTTCCGCTCCGTCGGCGTTTTCATACCGTAAGGGAGATTGACCATGGCCAAGGAAAAATTCAATCGCAACAAGCCGCACCTGAACGTGGGGACGATGGGGCACATTGACCACGGGAAGACG
>Ga0105091_10000591_pt1 | contig 15315 bp, 12 predicted proteins | sample PPLLak1March2015_FD_87022 | JGI IMG/M metagenome (GOLD analysis project Ga0105091, IMG submission 87022) | Freshwater sediment microbial communities from Prairie Pothole Lake near Jamestown, North Dakota, USA - PPLs Lake P7 Core (1) Depth... | ecosystem: Environmental > Aquatic > Freshwater >... | reverse complement strand
TTTCCATGCGGCGGTTGAGCGACTCTCCGCTTAGTGGCGCGTTGTATCGGAACCCCGCCGAAGCTCTAAAGCGCCGGAGATACCAGCCCGACGGCACCTCCGGTGCCCCGGAGGCTCGGCGGGGTTTCGATACAACTCGCCACAAAGCGGCGAGTCACTCAACCGCCGCGTGGAAATCGGCCGGCAGTCGGTCAGTCGGTCAGTCGGTCAGTCGGTCAGTCGGTCAGTTGGTCAGTTGGTCAGTTGCCTGCGCTCCGGCTCCTCCCATGCGACAATGGAAGAGCCGGGAGAATGAATGATTCGCAAAATTAAGGATCAGGCCCTCGCGTGGACGGCCATGCAATTCCTGCGTTCCAAGATCGAGAAATACGGACAGATTCTTGGTCTGACCGTCGACTCCTCCACTCGAGAGGTGCGTGGGGAATTTTTGTTGCGGGGTGAGACCGAACCGTTGTACGCGGTCCTCTCCGGCTACCAGGTGACGGAAGACGGGGACCAAGTGTCCCTGACTTTTACTTCCCTTGAAACCTCGCGCGAGTGGCTCAATCAACTGCTTAAGGACCTGCTCCCCTCGAACACAATCAAACTTCCGTCGCAAGCATCCCGCTACGCGGGCATTATTAAGCTGTTGGTCCATTAGTGCGCTACCGCGACGAGGGCGGAGGCGTAGGCGGTGGATTCGGTCCGCAGCAATCTTCGGCCGGGGGCTCCCCGCCATTGGGATCCAGGTTAAGCCTGGGATGATGATTGCCGGAGTGTTTCCCCTGCTGGCCGATTGTCGTCTGTTGGTTTGTACTGCTGTTCCCCGGTGTGCCGAACAGAAGGAACGAAAGCAGGAATAGGATTAACATTGTTCACCCTCCACAATTTGCTTTCTGACAATATAGAGGGCACGAGTCATGCAACTCACTCTTTTTTGGCAGTACCAAACGGAGTTGTCTAAATCGTTCGGGAATACAAAAAAGTCTTGACTTCTAACTCAGCACTTGATCTCCCGTCTATTTAGTATTAGGCTGTGGGCGATGTTCGCCACGTACGCTCTCGGGTTGGCAGGGAATGCGCTGTTACTTCTGATCGTTCTGCGCGCTTTGAACGCCCACCTTTTCTCCCGCTACCGAATCTTTTATGGTTACGTGGTCTTTGTACTCGTAACGAGTCTAACTCAGAGCTCAATCTGGGCCGTCCTCGGTCTGGGGTCCCCGGCATATTACTGGGCGTGGCACCTCCCGAATCTCTTATCGCCGTTCCTCCTAATAGTTATCCTGCTCGACATAGTGAGAAGAGTAGAACCAAACGAAGTTTTTAACAAGCGTCTTCTCATCGTCCCCGCGTTAGTGTTGGGCATAACCGTAGTAATCCTCAGCGCCCGACTGCTTGACGCGCAAGAGGACCCGTTCTTTCGCTATCAAACTGTTGCGCTGTTCGCCGAGATGCTGGTTTCCATCTTCGTTTACATGCGGTTATCAGGACGCCGCGAGATCAATCTGGGCAAAAATCTCAAAGGCATCCTTCTGGGCGTCTCCGTCCTGGTCGGCCTGCAGGGCATGAACTTCGCACACCTCGTCTTCATCGGCACCCCTAAAGAAGTCTTTGGCTTTTTCCTGCAGTTCTTTTACTTCATGGCTTTATCGGTCTTCACATATTCGCTCTGGAGTTACGAGCCGGTCACCGTTCTGGCCGCAGGCTACAGAAACAGGCTTGAAAAGGTGGGAGAGGACCTGGAAAAGGCTGTAAGGATCCTGGCATCCCCCCGCTGATTCCGCTTCGAGTGTCTCCTTTGATGCCCCTGAAACCTGGTTTTTTTGGAATTACCAAAATATCTTTAATCAGCCGGAAGGAATCGTCATGCTAGGCGGTGGGCAGAAAGAAATGCTACTGCGGGGTAGATTATCTGGCTCCCGGTTGCGAACCAACGGAGACGAAAACTAATGCTGTTCTACTATCTCTTCCTAGCCACCTTCACGGTGTTGATGCTGTACGTCTTCTACCAGCATATCTGTTCCGCTCATTGCGACGAGAACGAGATGTCACAGCTGGAGAACATGGAACTGAACGTAGCGAGCATCATGAGGCTCCTCGACGCCCCAGACGTTCGCGTCCTTCTGAAGAACACGACCACCAGGGAAAACTTGTTCATGGAGTTCTCTGCTGCCCTGAAGAATGATTTGGTCACGTTGCACAAGCTCGGCGGGGTCAGGCTGGCGAGTTTGCCCCTCTGGGGGATGTTCTTTGCCTCCTACTACCTGATGAGGCTCAAGGCTCCGTTGCTCTGCGGTCAGCGGGATTTACACTTCCTCTCGGGATTGGAACTCGCGCTTGTTCGTTCGGTCCGAGCACGATAGCTCTGCTCGCTATTTCAGGATCTGGCTGAAAAGGTTGGACCAGATGACCATGTACTGCCCGATCAGTTTCCGAAGATAGTCCGGGCAGCTCTTCCCCTTTAAGAAGAAGATAAAAGAAGTGTTTCCCAGCTCCTTCCGAAACCACAGGCCGTCGCCGTAGTCCCTTCCATCCTCGATATACAGGCACAGACGGTCGAGCAGGAAATCGCTCACATTCTGTTGCAGCAGTACCTTCGAGCGGTGGCCCTGGACGGAGAAGAGAGCGGCGCCCTCGGCTGCGGTCAGACTGATAATCTCGTTGATCCTGAACTCCTGGATGCGGCGGAGCTGAATCGGATTGGCGTCTTCGGCTGCCGTTGTTTCGCTCGGCCACACCTCAGCGATGTCGGCGCCCATCACGCCTAGAATTCGAAAGAGATTGTCGAGACTGATGTTGTAGTACCCGCCTTCCATGCAACAGTAGGAACTCGACGGTATTCCTGTGCCGCTTGAAATTTCCCGAATTCCAATGTTTTTGCGGGTGCGAAGCTCACGGAGTCTTTGACGGACGTAGTCGTTGATTGTTCTCTCTGACATATCTCGACCTCTTCGCTATGGCGAGCGCTTATATTACTAACGCAACTCGTTCAAGAAATCAAGATTCTGCTTGATCCAACTCTGCCGGACGCAGGAAATGTTCATAGAACAGGCCGACAGTCTCCTTTACCCTCTGGCGGGGGACCAGCGCGCTGATGCGAAACGAAGAGGTGTGGAGCGAGGCCGGGCCGAGGCCCTCTGCTCTTAGTAACTGCAGGCTTTCCAACAGGAAATCATAGCGGTCATTGATCCCCGCCCCGATCAGGGAAACCGCTCCCAGTTGTCGGGAAACGTGCAGGGTTCCCGGGAATGAAGCTTCAAGGCGCGGGATTACCGAGTCGATGTGATAATTCTCCTTTTCGGGGATAATGAAGTTCCCTGATGTCACTCCGTCCCCGACCTCGGAAAATGAAATCTGCTTGACCTTCACGTTCGCGGCGGCAAGTGAATCGACCAGCCTCGCGATAACGCCCGTATGCCGCTCATCCCGGCAGCGAGCGAGGGTTACCTTTTCTTCTGACGCGATGCCTACTATCCGCGGCTTGATTCGACCTTCGAGGTTCCGGATGATCGTCCCTTCCCCATCCGGGACGAAAGTTGACTTGGCGTGGATGATCGTCCCTTTGGCTTTTGCGAACTCGACGGACTTAGGGTGGAGCACCTTCGCTCCCGCCTCGGCCATCTCCTGCATTTCCTGGTAAGACAGCTCCCGGATTTTCATCGGCTCGTCAACCACGTTCGGGTCGGCCGCGTAGACCCCGTCTACATCTGAGTAAATCTCGCACACTTCGGCGTCGAGGGCGGACGCAAGCGCCACCGCCGAGATGTCAGAGCCGCCGCGGCCCAAGGTGGTGACTTCCTTTTTGAAACTCACCCCTTGGAAACCGCTCACGACCACGATTCTGTCCTCGTTAAGCGCCTGCAAGACCCGCGCCGGCCGGATCTCGATGATCCGTGCGTTCGTGTGGTCATCGTCGGTGATGATGCCCGCCTGCGAGCCTGTCAGTGAAATCGCCGCAGCCCCTCGGGCGTTGAGCGCAATAGCCAGGAGGGCCGAGCTGATCCGCTCGCCGCTCGTCAGCAGCATGTCAACTTCACGGGGGGAAGGATCAGGAGAGAAAGAGCGGGCGTCGTCAATGAGAGCGTCGGTCATCTTCGCACGGGCGGAAACGACGACGACAACTCTCAGGCCCTTTTCTTTCTTGCTCCGGACCAGTTCCGCAACCTGCCTGATGCGCTCCGGCGTCGCCACGGAAGTCCCGCCGAATTTGAGGACGATGATGTTGTTGTTCATAAGCGATGGAGGCGGCCAGCCGCTATTCGCCATCGTAATCGGAATGGAGTTGGGGTTCAAACGAAGGCAGGGAGGGCGGATCGGATGCCGCCCTCCCTTGAGGTGGGGAATACTAGTAAACGATACGCAGCTGGAACTGGATGTACCGTGGCGTGTTTGTGAACGTCGCTACTTTGCCGAAGCTGGCGCTGGTCGGATCAGTGTTGGGATTGCCCATCACCTGGTGATTGGCCGCGTTAAGCATGTCGACTCGGAACAGGGCTCGCACCCCTTCCTTGATCGTGAATGCCTTCTGGATGTTGGCATCTAACTGCTTGAACTGGTCCGTCCGCACCCAGTTGAATCGCTGAGGGAACGCGGTTCGATGATAACCGGCGGCAATCTGCTTGCTGTCGGTCTGCCAAAGCTTGTTCGGGAATGGCGTGCCGGTTGCCGGGTCAATGTTGCGCGGATCGCCGGTCGGGTAGTCCCAACCGTTATTGAACCAACGGTCCTTGGTCTGCTGACTGGCCGGCAGGCGGATGTCTCCGGTTTGGCCGTAGAAGAATGCGTTACCGAAGTCGATCGTTTCGCCGCTCTGCAGCTGCCAGATCATGCCTAGCTGCCAGCCGCCGATGGCGGTGTTCAGCCAGCCATTGCGATCGAGCAGTTGCTTTCCGGCGCCAAAGGGCAACTCGTAGATCGAGGTGGCCACCCAGCGGTGGGGCCTCGAACTGTCGTTCTCACGCCAGCTTGGCAGCTGGTCCAGATCCGGCGTTGCGACCCAATCCCGGCTGCGGCTGTGAGAGAACTCGTACGAACTGTTGACTGTCCACCCTTGCGACATCCGCTTCTCGAAGCGCAGCAGCATCGCGTGATACTGGTTCGCGCCCAGCGGAACGCCGTCGATCTTGAGATTGCCGTTGACATGCGGGTAAGGACGAAGCAGTTGTGCGTACTGGATGGTTTTGCTAGTGAAAAAGCTTTGGGTCGACAGCTGCTGGTAGAGAGCGGGATTTTCGGTCTGCAGGAACGCGAAGTTCGAGAGCAGGAATGGATTCGAAACAGCAGTGGTCAGGAACTTGTTGGCTGATTCATCGCGGACGTTCCCGGCCGTCCAGAACTGAGCGGGCACGGGATTCGCATTAATCGTTACCCCCAAGTTGTCCGCCCATGCTCCCGCATAGGCCACCGACAGGACGGCGTCTTTGAACAATTCGCGTTCGACTTCCAGGCGCCAGCGCTGCTGTCGGATCGGGTCGTAATTCGGGTTCAGGTACTGAGAGCTCTGCCCCAGGCGAGCCAGGTGGCCGAGACCGTTTCCCAGCGGAACATTAAACCGGGTCCCGTCGGCGCGGACCGGGAACGGATCGGCCACGGGTGAAATCCCGTTGGCCGGATCGCCAACGTTCCAAGTAATGCCGGCGTCGTTGGTGACGATCGTACTTGTGTCTCGGCTGTAACCCGACTGATCGATGGTGGTGTGGGTGACATTGAGGGTGTCGAAGTACATCCCGTAACCGCCGCGAACAACAGTCCGGTCGTTGAGTTTATAGGCGAAACCGAAACGTGGCATGAAACGGGTGGTCGGACTCGTGGTGGTGCGCGAGGCGCCGTCCCAACCGAGGTAGTTCACGCCTCCATGCAGGCCGGCGGCGAAATCCTGCGCGGATCGCTGTGGCAATCCCACCTTCTGATAGCCGGCCAGGAAAGCATTGGCAATGTCGGTCGGGAGCGCGTAATTGAAGTTCCAGTCACGCAGGCCCCGATCAAATCGCTCGTGGATGCTTCCTTCGTATTCCATGCGGGCGCCGAAGTTCAGGGTCAGCCTGCTGGTCAGGCGGAAGTTGTCCTGGACGTAAAACCCGTGGTAAGGCGTCGTGATGTAGAAGCTGTCGTTGTTATTGACGTACATGTTGGAGGGAATCCCCATCATGAACGCCGCCCACTCCAACCCCAGGACACCCACGTTATTCGCGGGGGTCTGGCTGCTTTCTTTCAACAGTGTATTGCGGAACTCGAACCGACCGGAGGTCACGCCAGGCGCCCCGCCAACACGATAGTACTCGCGGCCGTCCCAACCGAATGTCAGGCTGTGCTTGCCGAAGTACTTCGAGTAGTCGGCCGCCAGGGTGGCGACTGAAATCGGCAAAAGCTTACCGTAAGAGCGTCCGGCCGTCTCATAACCACCGTCGGTGAAGTTGACAACCGGAAGGTTGTGGTACTCGCCCGCCTTCTCATCCATATAGGCCGGCAGCCCCACATCGCTCGGCTTGAACTCGCGCTGTTTCAGATTGACGCCGTTGTCGACGTAGCGGTTGTAGGCAGTGGCGACATGGAGGACGTCCGTGGGGCTGAAGGTGTGGACCCAGTCGGCCCCGACTCCTTTGTTGACTCGGGTCAGCCCGTTGCTGTGCAGTCCCCGGGCGGTCTCAGCCGTCCAGTCCTGGCGATCTTCCAGGAACCTGTTGTAGCTCCATCGGAAGAAGAACTTGTCGCGCTCGGAGGCAATGTAGTCCACGCGGTTCTGAAACGCCTTGTAGTCCCAGTTCCACGGAACATTCGGGTTGAAGTAGTTGTTGGCGAAGTCCTGATCCTCCATCTGGGGATGATTCGGCAGCGGATAGAGCTTCTCGTAGAACTTGTACATCGGATTGATGATCCGGCTCGCAGGGATGATGTTGTTCGGGAAGGCAGTGCGCTTGTAAACGCCGTTCTCAAACACGGTCGTCAGGGGATCGTAGATGATGTACTTGGACGCATTGGGCGATTGCAGCCGGGCGGAGAAATCACCCTGGCGTTCGGCCTCCGTGGGAACCGAGAAGATCTTGTTCCCCGGCTCCTCGGTCTTCGAGTCTTTGAAGCCGTTAAAGATGAAGAAGAAAAAGAGCTTGTCTTTGCCGTCGAAAAGCTTCGGAATCCTGACCGGGCCGCCGATGGAAGCGGCGTAGTTGTTGGACCTCCCGGTAGCCTGGCGTTCTTGACTTCTCAACTGATCGGCCAGGAGATAATTACCGGCCGCCTCGGCATCGCGAATGCTCTTCCAGTAGGCGCCGTTGTCGTTGCTCGGCGTCGCGTTCCAGCGTTGCTGCCAGTGGCTCTCCGTCAAAGTGCCGTGGAACTGATTGGTTCCTGCCTTTGACTGCATCGTGATGAAAGCACCGGTGGTGTGGCCGACCCTGGCATCAAAGCTCGTGGTCTCCACCCGGAACTCGTCAACTGCGTCCGAATACGGAAGATAGGCGGCCCGTCGGGATTGCCCGGTGTTCGGCGTCCCGTCCATGCTCCATTCGTTGCCGCCAACTCCACCGGATGTCTGATAGGCGGATGCGCCGATCGTCGAGTGAAGGGCAACGTACTTGTACCCGTCTTCGCTCCGCTGCATGCCAGGAGCGAGGCCGGACATCAGCATCGCGTTGTTACCCATCAGAGGCAGTTCCATGACCCGCCGGTTGTCGATCACTTGCCCAACCGATGCGCTGGTTGTGTTCAGCACCGGTTCTCCGGCGGTCACTGTCACGGACTCGGACATTTCCCCAAGCTCCAGCATCAGGTCGAGGTTGACTTCGCTGTTCACGCTCAGGGTGATGCCTTTCCGGACAGCCGTTTTGAAACCCGTCATCTCGGCCTTCACCTCGTACTGGCCGGGAAGCAGGAAGGGGATCCGGAACAATCCCTCGTCGTTGGTAATAGAGTGATTAGCCACGTTTGTCTCGACGTTGGTGGCTATCAACGTGACTCCCGGAATGACCCCGCCGGTGGAGTCAGAGACACGACCAAGAAGGGTCGCCCGGGTTTCCTGTGCCGCCAAATACGCATTCGCTGTTACTACGAGAGCGGCGACAAGAAGATAAAAAAACAGCGATCTTCTCATATGGACTTAGCTCCTTCCAGTTCTCCAACTTCCCGACGAATCGCCCTCGGTGACCGGATGAGCCGCCCCGCGAAATGACTCAGATGAGCGCTCTTATCAAAGGCCAAAAAAAGGCGTACGAAGAGGGGGGTGCGAAGCGCTTCCGGAGTGAAATTCTGTGAGGATCCGTTTCGGTTGATTGGTAGAAAAAACACTGGTTGCCCCAATACTGCTAGGACGACGCGGGAGTATATCTGAATCGCCAAAGGTGTCAACAGGTTTTTTGAGTGATCATGAAAGTAAAGGGGGCGGCGCATGGGAGCGCAGGCATCTTGCCTGCACTGGGGTCGCAGGCATCCTGCCTGCTTGGGCCGTTTCCACAATCGATTCGTGTAACGGCACAGGCAGGCAAGATGCCTGCGCTCCCATGCCCAAAAACCCCTGCCTTCTCTTCTCTTTTCGTGCTACAACTATCGGCGACGGAGGCTCGTGCAGTTATGAGGATCGAATCAGAGAATAGGTCGAGGGCTGTGCTTGTTCACGTCATTGGCCGGATGGACGCGGTCACAGCCCCGGAGTTCGACCAGGCGTGTGCGAAGTTGATAACTGATGGGGCCAAGAATCTGGTTGTCGATCTCGGCCAGATGGACTACATCAGCAGCGCCGGCCTCCGCAGCATTTTGGCGGCAGGCAAGACCGTCAAATCCCGGGGGGGCGACCTCCTGTTGTGCAACATGAAGGGGATGGTGAAGGAGATTTTTGAGATCTCCGGCTTTCTTTCCATATTTCCCCTCTACCCCACCGCCGACGAGGCGCTCGAGCGTGTTTGAGCCGCGGCTCAAGAACCATCCAATCTGATTTCGGGTACCGGGGGGATCATGAAGCTAAACCTCAAACGGAAAGTGCTCGGCCTGGCCTTCCTGGCGGCAACCCTGCCCATCCTGGTCATGCTGTTTCTGACGTCTCAGTTCGAGCGGACAGTCGCACAACAGGCTGAAGACGAACTGAACCAGATTGCAGACCAGAGCGTGAAGCAAACCGCCAAAGACGTTTATGCGATATGCGAGACTACGCACCAGCTAGTCCTGCGCAAGGCGAACGATGACTTGAACGTTGCCCGCAAGCTACTGCGTGAGGCCGGGCGCATCGAGTTGTCGGACGAGACTGCGAGCTGGACGGCCCGGAATCAACGGACCGGCGAACCCGTAGGCCTTCGTGTCCCGAAACTCCTGATCGCAGGACGCTGGCTGGGTCAAGGCCCTGAGATTGGGGACAACACCCCGGTTGTCGATGAGACTCATCGGTTGGTCGGAGCCTGGTGTTCGATTCTTCAGAGAATTGGGGAAGGCGACCTGCTTCGAGTCGGAACGAGTGTCGAGGTCCAAAATGGGCGGCGCGCGACCGGCACCTTCATCCCGGCCGTCGATCCGGACGGGAAAGCCAATGCGGTCGTAGCGGCTGCCGCCCAGGGCCGTTCCCATTCAGGCCTGGCGAACGTGGCCGGCGAATGGCTCGTGGCGGCCTATGACCCGATCAAGGACAGGCAGGGCAAGGTCATCGGGATGCTGGAAGTGGTCGAGAAGCCAGAATCGATGGTGGCTCTCCGAAAAGCGGTTCTTCAGATCCGGGTGGGTAAGACCGGATATGTCTGCATCGTCGGTGGCAAAGGCGAGCGCCGCGGCCGGTATATCATCCCGCCGGCAGGCAGGAAGGAAGACGAAGACCTGTGGCTGACGAAGGATGCCGAGGGACGGTATTTCATCCAGGAGCAACTGACCCGGGCGTGGAAGCAACCGGTCGGTGAAGCGACGCTCGAGCGCTACTCCTGGCAGAACCCTGGCGAAGCCGCTCCCCGGGCGAAGATCGCCTCCCTGGTCTACTTCCCTCCCTGGGACTGGATCATCAACGTGGGAACGTATCAAGATGATTACTACGTAACCCGCACCCGCATCCACCAGATCACTCGGGCGCTCTTGCTGAAGCTGATCCTGGCAGGCGCGGCTCTGCTGGCAGGCGCCGTCGGATTGGCGGCTTTTCTGAGTGACAAAGCCACGCGACCGCTCGGGTTGACGATCGGAGTGGCAAACAAGATTGCTGCGGGCGACCTCAGCCAGGCGCGGAGCCAGCTCACCGCCGCTTCCCAGCAATCCGTCCGCACGAAACAGGCACGCTTCTTCGACGACACCGACGAAACCGTCGAGCTGCTCAATGCTTTCGACACGATGACCGGAAACCTTGACTCGCTCATTGGTCAGGTGCAGCGTTCCGGGATCCAGGTCACTACGTCTGCAACCCAGATTGCCTCCTCCGCGCGGGAATTGGAGGCGGCGGTAGCCGAACAGGCGGCCTCCACGCGCGAAGTGACGGCCCGCAGCCGGGATATTTCCAAAACGGCTGAGGATTTGTCCAAGCTGATGACCGACGTGGGCGAGCAACTGGCGGGGACCGCATCCACTGCCGAGTCCCGGCGCAACGATCTGAGCAAGATGGAAGCCGCTATGCGCCAGCTGATGAAGGCGACCGGCCAGATCACGTCTAAGCTGGGGACAATCAACGAGCGTGCCAACCGAATTTCAAGTGTCGTAACGACGATCAACAAGATCTCCGATCAGACGAATCTCCTGTCGTTGAATGCGGCGATAGAAGCGGAAAAGGCGGGTGAATTCGGGAAGGGATTTGCGGTCGTGGCTCGCGAGATCAGCAGGCTGGCCGACCAGACGGCCGTTGCCACCCAGGACATCGAATACGTGGTCAGGGAAATGCAATCTTCTGTGGCGAGCGGAGTCATGGAGATGGACCGCTTTGCCGAACAAGTCAGGAAAGGCGTCGGCGAGGTGGCCGGAGTCGGAGACGAGCTGACCCGGATCATTGACCAGGTTCGCAACCTGGGCCCTGAGTTCGGAACGGTCGAGCAGTGGATGCAGAACCAATCCCAGGGAGCCGAGCAGATAAGCGAGTCCATGGTGCAGTTGTCACAAGCCGCAGAGCAGACGAAAGAGTCCCTGCACGAGTTCAAGCAGGCGACCGAGCAGTTGAACCAGGCAGTCCAGGGCCTGCAAAACGAGGTGTCAAGGTTCAAGATCAGTGCGTAGGGGGGCGTTTTCGATTGCTGTATTTCCGGGCAGCACTTTCTTTCGGAGTGCGGTGGCCTTGACTCGCCGGCCTTGCCGGCGGCCCTGAGAGGGTCGAGAGTGCAGGGGCCGCCGGCAAGGCCGGCGAACACAAAGCGGTGTCAAGGCCGCACTCCCAAAGAAAGCGTCGTGCGGGCAACATCTTCAGAGAAACAAGATGAAAGCGATTACGGGGTTCTTCAACCGGCTGTCCATCACCTCCAAGCTCCTCTTGACCAGCCTGGCTTTCGGCTTGCCTTTTGCACTACTGCTCTACCTGGTCATTTCCGAATTCAACCGTGACATCGACTTCGTCAACACGGAGGTCGATGGGTCGACGCTTATCCGCCCGTTCGAAACGCTGGTTGTTCGCCTGATGCGCCATGAACGGATCGCGCTGGAGCGGGAGGCAGGAACCAGGTCCGATGAAGAGTTCCAGGAGGCGAGTGACCAGGTCGACGAGGCGCTGGGTGAATTGAAGCGGGCTCTGCGCGCCTGCGCGGACGGTCCGCTGAAAGAGGAATGCACCCGCAACGCCGTGCAGCTCGAGGAGACCTGGGTGAAGAGAAAGGCGGCGTCGAAGAAAGTCATCGCCGCGTCCCTCATCCCGGATGCACTGGGATTCCTGAAGAAAGTCGGGGACACGTCCAAGCTGATTCTCGATTCCGATCTGGACTCGTACTATGTCATGGAAGCCGCCCTTCAGCGCCTTCCCCGTCTTCAGCAGATTTTGAACGAAGTTTCGAGCCTGACGAAGGCGGCGCAGATCGATGGGTATCTCCGGCCGCAGGACCGAGTCTCTCTGGTCATTTACGCCGACGAGCTCGAGAGGCAACTGACCACCCTTCAGGAAAACATCTCGATTGCCCTCAAGGAGGACGCAAATTTCAACGACAAGAGCGCCAGCCTGCAAGAGAAGATGCCGGGATTAGTGCGGCAGCTGGACCAGGCGGTGCGCGCTACGCTTGCCAACATCCGGGGACTCAGCGAAACACAGCAGGATCAGGCCTCTCAGACCGAACTTGATCAGGCAGTCGTACGTGCGACCGAGGCAGTCTCACGGGTTTGGCAAGGGAGTGCCACCGAGCTGACCATCCTTCTGCAGGCCCGAAAGGCCCAGCAGGAAAGGACCCGTTCGATAGCTTTGGCTCTGAGCATTGCTGCTCTCCTGCTCGCTGCTGCCCTGGTGTCGGTCCTGTCTGCCGGCATCACAGCGCCCCTTCGAAAAGCTACTCGCATCGCCACTGCCATTGCAGATGGGCAGTTGAGGGAAGCCAGGGAGAGCTTGCTGACCGGCGGCTTGCCCAGAGATGAGAAGGGCGAGGAGAAAACCAGGGACGAAGTTTCGCTCCTGTTCAAGGCCATGCAGCGGATGATCCAAAACCTGGATTCGCTTATCGGACAGGTGGGACGGTCAAGCGACCAGGTGAGCAGTTCCGCCGCCCGGATAGCCGACTCCGTGCACATGTTGGAAGCCACCGTCGCCCAGCAGGCCGCATCAACGACGGAAGTGAGCTCGACCAGCCGGGAAATCTCCTCGACGGTAAGCGGTTTGGCCCAGACCATGGGGAGGCTCACAGAGACGGCATCGGAAGCGGCGCAGGTCGCGACCCAGGGAGTTACGAGCCTTTCCGAGATTAACACGACTATGAAAACGCTCCTGGACGCGACAGTTGAAGTGTCCGGGAGGCTCGAAATCCTGCGGACCAAGACAGGGAACATCAACCAGGTGATCACGGCGATCACCAAGGTCGCGAACCAGACAAATCTCCTTTCGCTCAATGCGGCAATCGAAGCCGAGAAGGCCGGCGAATACGGGCCTGGCTTCGCCGTCGTCGCGCGGGAGGTCCGTCGTCTGGCTGATCAGACGGCCATTGCGACTCTTGAAATCGAGGCCGTGATTTCCGAGATGCAGACCGCAGTCAAGGAGGGAGTGGCAGGGATCGAAACGTACACGGAGCAGACCCGGTCAAGCTCGGAGAGAATTGCCAGAATCAGCACCGACCTGGGACGGGTTATCGAGTACACACAGCAGCTGAGTCCGCAGTTCGAGAGCGTGAATCGGAGCATGCAGACCCAGTCCGAGAGTGCGCTTCAAATCAGCGAGGCGATGAGTCAGTTGGATGACGCCGCCCGGCAGACGAGAGAATTCCTGACCGCGTTCCTGTCTGCTTCCAATCAGTTGAAATCGGCCGTCGACGGGCTTGAGGTGGAGGTCGATCGTTTCGTCTTGAGCTAGCCATGTTGCTCTTATTGTTCGAAGTGGGCGCAAATCGCTTTGGGATTGAGGCATCGGAGATTCTCGAGGTCATACCCCTCGTGTCTCTCAAGAAGGTGCCCCATGCCCCCGAGTGTGTCTCCGGCGTCTTCAACTATCGGGGCCAGGTCGTTCCGGTAATCGACGTTAACGCCCTGATGGGCGAAAGGCCGGCCCGATCACTTCTCAGTACCAGGATCATCCTTGTTCGACCACCTGAGACCGGTTGTGAAGGCCGATTGCTCGGGATACTGGCCGAGCGGGCGACGGAGACCCTCAGCTGCCGGAAGGAGGAACTCCAGCCGCCCGGGATCACGGTCGACGGCGCACGGTATCTCGGCGAAATCCTCCCGCGCCCGGGAGGGCTGGTGCAGCGAGTTACGGTCGCGAGTATTTTGTCTGACGAGCTGAAGAGGATGCTCTACGAGCAGCGTCCAGGGGATCAGGGTTCGACAGTTAATGAGGCGAGGTGATGGGACGCTACGCAGAGGTCGAAGCCGTTCTGAGCGAGTATTCCGGGTTGGATATCGAGTCGATCGGACGCCAGACGTTCGAGAGGTCGGTCGAGTCCCGCGTAACCCAGGCGTTCGACGGATCTTATGCAGGCTATCTCGAAAGTCTCAAAGCCGAAGAAGACGAGCTGGCCAGGCTCCTTGACCTGCTCCTCGTGCCCGAGACGTGGTTCTTTCGTGACGCGGGGACGTTCGCCTTTCTCGCGGCTTTTGTAAAGACTGAATGGCGTTCGAGAAGGGATGGTGGAATTCTTCAAATCCTCTCCGCACCTTGCTCGACGGGTGAAGAACCGTACTCGATCGCCATGACTCTGCTCGAGTCCGGCCTCCAGCCTTCGCAATTTCGGATTCACGCTTGCGACATCAGCCCGAAAGCGCTCTCGGCCGCCAAAGCGGCTCGGTACGCGCACGCTTCTTTTCGAAGCCCGCTCACCGCTGTTCAAAGCCGTTTCTTTGTGCGCGGGGGAGAGTCGGCAACGGTTTCGGAATCGGTTCAATCCCTGGTCACCTTCAGCCGGGGAAACCTCGTTGATCCGAACTTCCTGACCGGGACCGAGAACCTGTTCGACGTTATTTTCTGCAAGAACCTGATGATCTACCTCGGCGAAGCCGGGCGGGCTAAGGTCATTGCAGCGTTGTCCCGCCTGCTTAGAGAGAACGGACTGCTGTTCGTCGGCCATTCTGAAGTGGCGCTTTTTCATAAGGCCGGGTACACGCCGGTTGCTTCAGCGAAGGCGTTCGGGCTGACAAAGGCGAAACGGCAGCCGGCTGTGCCGGCGCCTCCACCTCGTCGACGAATACCACGGACCAGGGCCGGCGAAGCTGGCGCCCCGGCGAAGGTCGGACGCATCGGCGGACAACAGGCGGATAGTCTTGAGAAGGCCGTCGAGATGGTATCGACTCGGCCTCTCCTGGAGACCGCGCGGAGCCTGGCGGACAGGGGGGACCTGGAGGCGGCCGCAAACGTTTGTCGATCTCTCATCGGGGAGAACGTGATGGACGTGGGCGCCTACTACCTGGCCGGCCTCATTGAGCAGTCCCAGGACCGTTTGGCTCCGGCCGAGGATTTCTTCATGAAAGCGATTTACCTGGATCCTGAGCATTACGACACGCTCGTGCAGTTGTGCCTGCTGTCAGAGAAGAGAGGCGACTCTGCCAAGGCCGGACAATACAGGAAACGAATCGAGCGGCTTGTGGCCAGCGCGAAGAGGGAATGAGAGGATTTTTTGGAGTGCGGCGGCAGAGGGAGGCCGACGCTCTATCAGGCCTACCGGCGACGCCGCTTTGGTATCTGCAAGATCTCACGACTAACCCGCACGATACTGCAGATACCAAAGCGGCGTCGCCGGTAGGCCTGATAAAGCGTCGGCCTCCCTCTGCCGCCGCACTCCA
>Ga0105091_10000590_pt1 | contig 15315 bp, 14 predicted proteins | sample PPLLak1March2015_FD_87022 | JGI IMG/M metagenome (GOLD analysis project Ga0105091, IMG submission 87022) | Freshwater sediment microbial communities from Prairie Pothole Lake near Jamestown, North Dakota, USA - PPLs Lake P7 Core (1) Depth... | ecosystem: Environmental > Aquatic > Freshwater >... | reverse complement strand
TTTCCTGTGAACCTGCCAAAAGAAGTGCTTGTAGGAAACGAGCTTAGGATTCAGCAGATGATCGAGGAAAAAGGGCTGGATTTCTCGAAAATGGTAAGGGGAAAACGCTCGGTTGCAGCACTTCTATATCCCCAGATTATCTCAAGCTCGGATGGAGGGCTGGGTATGGAGGTTGGAGAATTTATGGCAGGCTGCTGTGCAGGTATTTTTCCCTCGCGCTATGACCCCTTCCTCCTCACAGGGCTTGAAGCCGGAAGGGAAGGCACCCCAAGCGTGGTCAGCCGGGTTTGCGGCTTCAGTGATGCCATAAAGACTATCCAGTCCCTTGAAGAAGTGCTTGGGGGTGTGATAGTGGTAGACAATATCGATCTTTCCTATTACGAAGCAGTCCTTGATTATGCCCTGGCAGTTAGCTACTTTACGCTAAATTTCATAGACGATAGGGTAAAGTACAAACTCCTCTGCAGGGAAGCCTTCCTCCTTGCAAAAGATATGGACTGGAGAGCACCTACCGAACAGTCTTATGAACTTATAAGCGGGGCTCGCTTCTGCAAGCAGGAAAATACTGCCACCAGGAGATAAAAGAATAATTAAAAGTATTCGGAAAGGCTGCAACGAAAGATCTCATCAGAATTCAGAGAAAAAAGAAGGAAAGAAGGAGAGAATAAAAGAAGAGAAATAAGAAGGAAAGGAGAGAAGGAAGGAATAAAAGAAGGAAGGAATAAAAGAGGAGAAAAAAGAAGGAAAGAAGAAAAGGAAGGAAAGATAAAAGGAGAGAAGAAAAGACAACGAGGAAAGAGAGAAAATAACGAAAGCGGAAGAAAAGATAATAAAAAAGAAGAAAAGGGGAGAAGAAAGGAAAGATGACAAAAAAGAAGGGAAAAGGGAGAAAGATATAACGAGGTTTTTCTGAAATGTCAGAAATCAGAAAGCATTATTTTCTTTCCGAGTACTGTATAATTGCTGAAGAAAGAGCTAAAAGACCTTCAGATTTTGCAGGGGCAGGTAAAGACACCGGGAAAAATGGCTCTGAAAACTGCCTTTTCTGCGGGGGAGCTGAGGAAAACACTCCCCTTGCCACTGCAGTATATAAAAACGGGAAAATCTATGCCGATACACCTGAAAAAAGGGTACGCAACTGGGATTTCCGCTGCTTTCCGAATCTTTATCCTGCTCTTTCACCTGTCCAGAACTCGTCAGAGCATCGGGAAAATCGCCTCCGGGCCGAACCTGCATATGGATTTCATGAAGTTATCGTAGAATCACCTTTGCATGGGAGAAGGCTTGAGGACTTTTCCGACTCTGAAATCTCAGGACTCATGCAGGTCTATAGAGACCGTACATGCAGCTATATGACCCGTGAAAAAGTAATCTATGTTTCCCTGTTCAAAAACTCCGGGAAAGGAGCAGGGGCTTCGATTAACCACCTTCACAGCCAGCTTCTAGCCCTGCCGTTTTGCCCCCCTTTACTGGCAAGGGAACTGGACGTTATCAGGAAAAAAGAAAGATGCCCTTACTGTGCCATATTTGATAAGGAAAAGACATCTCCCCGTATGATATTTGAGAACAGCGAATGGATAGCTTTTACTCCTTACTCCTCAATGGGGCCGTTTGAAGTGTGGATTCTTCCTGAGAAGCATGTCAGTTCTCTTGGGGATTGCAATGACAAAATTCTTTTTGCTCTCGGGGAGATTCTGAGAGACATTCTCAAAAGTTACGGAAGAGTCCTTGGAAACCCGCCTTTCAACTATATGTTCTACCAGCTTTCCGAAGCCCCTGAGTATCACCTGAACCTTCGGTTGCTCCCGAGGCTTTCCATTAATGCGGGATTTGAATTGAGTACAGGAACTTATATCAATACGATATCTCCGGAAAGGGCAGCCTCTTATTTAAGGGGTGACTTTACGCCCGAAGGATAAGACCTGTAAAAGTAAACTTAAAAAGAGAGGCTGGAAAGTACTCTCATTATTTCCAGTCAAAAACATAAGAAAAATTCACAGATATGTTTATCTACCATTAAAAGGGAATAAACTTAGGAAGTATAGAGACCATATTCTTAATGTAAAAACTACCTTTGTATTATGTAAATCAAGGTCATGCCCCTTTTACCTTTATATTTACCTTTATATAGTCAGTTGAAGGCTTAAGGGGGTATAGAGTTATAGAAAGATTGTGGTGACCTGAGTTCAGTAAACCTGAGATTAATAGAACTGATTGATAAAACTGATTAATAAAACTGAATTCAGCAAACTGGAGAATGTAAATATTAAAAAGGCAAGGGGAAGCCTGCATTCTCCGTTACTCCTTAACTCCCGTTTTGATAAAAGGGATAAGTGAGCATATGAAAAAGATTCGAATAGGAATGTTTACCTGGGAAAGTTTGTATTCGATACGTGTAGGAGGAATTTCACCCCATGTATCTGAACTCTCTGATGCTCTTGCGGCAGAGGGACATGAGGTCCACCTGTTTACACGAGACCGCGAAAATAAAGATGTATTAATCAACGGAGTCCATTATCACAAGATTGCCTGTGACCAGAGCGGGGGAATCGTGGAACAGATGAACCGGATGTGCGACGGTATGTACTGCCGGTTCCTTGAAGTGAGAGAAAGTGCAGGAGAATTTGATGTTCTTCATGGCCACGACTGGCACCCCGTAAATGTCCTGTGCAGGATAAAAGCCCAGTTCGGACTGCCTTTTGTGCTGACCTTCCACAGTACGGAATGGGGTCGTAATGGAAACCACCACGGGGACTGGTGGGAGGCAAAGGAAATTTCCCACAGGGAGTGGCTTGGAGGCTATGAATCCTCGGATATTATCACGACCTCGACCGTACTTAAGGAAGAGATCAAGCACATCTATAAAATTCCCGATTACAAGCTCTGGGAAATTCCTAACGGCATAAATGTGGGAAAAATAAAAAGACAAATTGACCCTGGAGATGTGAAAAGGCATTATGGCATCCATCCATGTCTCCCAGTGGTGCTTTTCACGGGGAGGATGTCCTATCAGAAAGGACCTGACCTGCTGGTGGAAGCTGCGGCTAAAGTCCTGAAAAAAAGAAATGCCCAGTTTGTGCTTATAGGCGAAGGAGACATGCGCTCCCAGTGTGAAAATCAGGCCAACAGGCTTGGTATAGGGAATTCATGCAATTTCCTCGGGTATGCCCCGGATGACACTGTGATAGACTGGTTCAATGCCTGCGACCTTGTTTGCGTGCCCAGCCGGAACGAGCCCTTTGGAATTGTGGTGCTTGAAGCCTGGGACGCAAAAAAACCTGTAGTTGCAAGCGATGCGGTCGCCCTCGTGGAGAATTTCAGGACAGGCGTTATTGCCCATAAAGAACCCTCTTCTATCGCCTGGGGCCTCAATTACGTCCTTGAAGGACTTGGCCACAACCGAATGGGGGAAAAAGGTTACGATCTTCTCAAAAAACGATACAACTGGAAAACGATAGCTGAAAAGACTCTTGAAGTATACGAAAAAGTAATTGAAAAGCACGAATCTACAGCAGGAAGAATCAGTTCAAGACCAGGAATTCGGGACGGAAGTAATCTTAATAAAACCCGTAATGGAGATGCCCCTGATAGAATCTGAGTGTACAATGAACAGAATTTTATTATACTTAATTTTTTAACTAACTTTTTTACTATTTTGATAACATCTAATTTTTATTTAATTTTTTAAGTTAGTTTTGAGCTAATATTCGGCGTTCGGACCAGGGTTTAATTCATATAAATTAAATTTTCAAAGGATTTCCGCATTTCACAAAATTTGGAAAGGGAATCCTTTGTTTGCAGAGGAACCGTTTAAACGACATCCTCTTCGTCTTCTTCGTCAAATTCCTTGTAGCTGTCGCTTCCTACCATTGCAGCCGAGATGGAATCAATTCCATCAAGCCATTCTGCGACAATGCCGTAGGGAAGGTCGGCCATAACTTCTTCAGGCAGGCTTTTTCCTTTTAGCACGAGCGCACCGCAGTGTGCAGTATAGTCAAGGGCAAGCTCAAGGTTGTCCGATTCCTCAGCCTCAATGGCTGATTTTGCAAGCTCTGCAATATCGGCTCCCTCCTCATAGTCGCCCATAACATAGGACTCGAAGGCGACAAGGGCCCCCATAAGAGAGGTCTGGATCGATTCGATCATAAGGTCGACATCTTCGGAAATTGGCTCGACCTCGGAAAGTACGATGTCCCGGATCTCAGCCAGGATCTCCAGAGCTTTTTCTCTGGATAGCATACCCTTATCAAAGCGTGCAGTTACTTTCAGGCAGGCAAGAATAACATCATCAACCATATTTACGAATATGGCACTCTCCTTTCCGGCTTCTTCTTCCGACTCCTTTATCTGGAAACCGCTCTCTCTTGCCCGTCCGAGCCAGTTTTCCCAGCGCTTTTGGGTATAAAATTCATAGGGGGGGACCTGGTTCATTTCCTTTTCAGGCACTTATAACACCGCTTCTAACCTTTTTTATTTATTGATAATCAATCTTACTATTACTAAAATGTGTTTGTTTACATTCACCAGGACAATTTCACCTTTTTCAGGGAATAGTTGGCTTCGCACCTGGAATCAAGGTTTTCGAGAACCTCTACAATTTTGCATTTATCGCCTTTTGAAAGCCCTTCAGGGTGGCAGATCTCAAACACCCCGCACTCCCTCTTGCCGCACTTTGGAGGTTCATACATTATTTTTGCCCCGTCAACTGCCTTTCTTGATTCCACGGTGGTCAGGATAGGAGCCCTGCTGACATCTACGGCAAGTACACCGCTATCATGCAGGAAACATTCGTGGATGTCGTTGCTTCTGATTCTCTCGACCCTGTACCTGCGTCCGGGTTCAAGGTTAAGGCAGGTATTCTTCAGCCGGCATTTCTTGCATTCGGGCATCTCACCTTTAAATATGAATTCCAGCCCTTCCCTTGCAAGCCGTGATCCGATAAGTGTTATTTTGGTATCGCTTTCTGTCATATATAACTCTTCCATATTGTTGTCTTCGGGCCTTTGCCCCAAGCCTTTTTAAAAAAGGCTTGATCGAAAATCCCTCGCAGCGGCGTGATCAACCGGCGCAACGCAAGCCTTTTCAAAAAAGGCTTGAGCGAAAACCCCTAGCAACGGCGTGATCAACCGGCGCAACGGTTGCGGCTCAACGCTTGTGTTTTCGAGGTCGTACCCCGTTTATCAGGGTACCTGGAGCTTATCCCGGGATAATTTGAAGTTCGATATCGGGTTTGATTTGGATAATACTTTAATTAGAAATTAAGTGATTATTTTGGTCAGGAATTATGTGGCTCCGGATTAACCGGATTCCTTTTAACAGGGTTTGAGCTACTGGATTCCTGAGTAGAATCCTGGCCTTAAGCTCCGGTATTTTGAACAGATACTGATTCTCGGCTTTAGCCTGAATAAGAATAACTTTTCAACTTATGACCTTTGTGATTCTTGCAACTTTCTCAGCAGCCGAAGGAGTGAGGCCACTCCCGAGAATTGTATAACGTTCAGGGCGGATACTATGTGCATGTAACAGGGCTTCGATTATATATTTATCTTCTATACCCAGCTCTTCGGCAGTTACAGGAGCCCCTATCTTTTTTAAGGCATCCCTGATTTCCTGCCAGTTTCCCCCGTGGAGGTACATCATCATAATTGTGCCAACTCCACATTGTTCTCCGTGAAGCGCGGGTTTTGGGGCTATCCTGTCAAGAGCATGACTGAACATATGTTCCGAGCCTGAAGCAGGTCTGGAAGAGCCTGCAATACTCATCGCAATCCCGTTCGATACAAGAGCCTTTACCACAAGCCTTGCCGATATCTCGTGCTCGGGCTTGATCGAATCTGCATAGTCTATAATAACCCGGGCAGCCATACGGGAGATCGCTGCAGCATATTCCCCGAAATATTCATTCCTGATCCTGCTTGCAAGCTCCCAGTCCAGTACTGCCGTGTAATTGGAAATTATGTCTCCGCAGCCAGCTGCAAGGAAGCGGAAAGGAGCTGCTGAAATAATCTCCGTGTCTGCAATAACGGCAATCGGAGCCTGAGCCTGTGCAGACGTACTTCTCCCATTATCTACAATTGAGGCACGGGAAGATGCAATGCCATCATGGGAAGCTGCAGTCGGCACACTGATAAAAGGAAGCTCAAGCCGGGTCGAAGCAAGTTTCGCAAGGTCAATAGACCTGCCGCTTCCAACCCCAAGGAGGAAATTCGCCTCTACTTCAAGGGCCTTTTCCATGATTTTTTCAACTTCTTCCGTAGTAGCTTTGCACGTTAAAACCGTTTCCGCGCTACTGCCTGCACTCTCAAGGAGGTTACTGACTCTCTTGCCTGCAATATCCTTTGTAGTACTTCCGGTTACTATCAGCGCATTTCCTTTCAGTTTCAGGTCCCTGCAGACATATCCGACTTCCTCAAGCACGCCATGCCCGATAAGCACATCTCTGGGAAGCTGCATCCATTTTGCGCTGTTTTTGTCAATGGTCATTTCATACCTGCATCAGTATTCGATCACGATAGATAGTAAATTGGCTCTTATAAACCTGAGTATGCGTACGAAGCCACAGATTTCCGATTATCAGCAGACTACGGCATATCAGGTACATAATTTAATATGTTAACTTAATTCATTAACTTAATTCTTTATCAATTTCGGTACAGTACACGTTTGAGGATTGATTTATTCCAGCGTTAATTTTGTTCCAGCGTTAATTTTGCTCCGTGATTGGTTTATCATAATTCTCTTATTAAGAACTTGTTTAAGGGCATTTCCATGTTTATATCATTATGATTTATATATTCACATCACTACAAATTCCATATCTGCATTATTGATATCTGCATTATTGTATTGTGTATAACTATAACGTCAGGGTTATATAGACAATTATAAAAATGAAGTAATATATTAAGCTTAATCTTTATAATACTGTTAGCCCTTATTGGGATAAAAACTTCCGGAAAGAAATATCTGTCATTAAAACGAACACCGCGCACTGGAGAGGAATATTACTTTCTTGATTAAGGGAGTGAGTTCGCCCTACACAGTAAGTATTAATCGTATTAGGATATTGCCATTTTGAATGAGTGATAAGATGAGTTTTTCAATAGATAAAATATCACAGTTTATTAATACCTATTATCTTGACCCCATAAGAGGCGATGAGGGGTATAATGTTGTAAATACTTTTACCTGGGCAATGGTACTGGGCATTTGTATATTCGGAATCTCCAAGCTGCTTGAAAAGCTTGAGGTGAAAATAACCCCACGATTTATTGCGTCCATCCTGCCATTCGTACTTGCAGGTTCTTCCCTGCGTGTACTTGAAGATTCTCCTGCAGGTATTTTCCACCCGCCATTTAGCTATCTTCTCATAACCCCGAATATTTACTTTTTGGTTTTTGCGATAACCGTAGGCTGCCTCTGGATTTCCATCCGGCTGCAGAAAGCGGGGCTGGTAAAGGATTTTCATCTCACCTTTGCAAGCTTCGGACTCGGATGGTTTTTCATAAACCTCGCTACCCTACTGTATTTTGAGAATATGGTAGCCTCGTACGTTCCCGTATTCGTGCTCGTAGCAGGAACAGGGCTGACCTTTACCTTCTACCTGATTGCCCGCCATTTCAAATCCTCGATATTTACCGATCCCCTGAACCTTTCAATCCTGATGGCTCATATGATGGATGCTTCTTCGACCTATATAGGGGTGGACAATCTGGGATACTTTGAAAAGCATGTCGTGCCCGCCTATCTTATCGACCTGACAGGTACCGCATTGGTTATGTATCCATTGAAGCTTATTATCTTCATAGGGGTTCTTTATGTGCTTGACACTCAGTTTGATGACGACGAACGTTCCTTGAACCTGAAAGTGCTAATCAAACTGGTCATTTTGATCCTGGGGCTTTCCCCGGCAACCCGGAACACGGTCCGGATGATGCTGGGAATCTGAGACTGCCGGGATCTGAGATAAAAACTAGCCGGCAGGCAGCTTATGTATCTGGGTCAGGATTAAGCAGGCTGAAAATTAATGGTGGGGAGAGGCATGGAAAAAGAGGGAGATTATAGTTTAGAGGAAAGAAGAGCAGGAGTACAGGCAGAAACTCCTGAAGGGGATATGGAAAATAGGGGATATGCTGCAGAGGAAAAAGATTTTCTTCCCAGAAGCAGTGCGACAGAGACCTGGCGCGATAGCAGAAAAGACCCGAAAAAAGGGTTTACCGAATATGTGCGCTTTATCTGGCCTTATGCAGTAATAATGGCCTTTGTATTTTTCGGGGCTCTGGCTACAGGCTATATTTCAGCTTCAAGTTTCCCTTCTATGGCTGATACCCTCAGGGAAGGCTTCAGTTCCCGTTTCGAGTCGCTATTAACAATGGACCCTCTTTCTATAATGTTTGCGATCTTTCTTAACAATGCCTTTGTAAGCCTGCTTTTCCTGGTACTCGGGCTGGCTTTGGGAGTTCTCCCAGTGGTATTTATCGCTTTCAATGGATACCTTGTGGGAGTAATCGCTTACCTGGTAGCCCAGGAAAGAGGTCTGCTCTTTATTCTGCTTGCCCTTATCCCTCATGGGATACTGGAACTGCCTATGGTCTTCCTTGCTGCCGGCATAGGGCTCCGGCTCGGGCACCAGGTATTTTCTGCCCTTATAGGCAAGCCTACTCAGGTCAAAAGGGAATTTAAAGACGGGCTTGTGTTTTATTTCCGCTGGATCGTGCCTCTTCTTTTCGTTGCAGCCGTAATTGAGACCTTTATTACGCCTCTTATCCTGAGTTTCGTATAAAAATCACCAGGACCGGAAAGAAAACTGAGAGACCGGAAACGCCGGAGAAAGCTTGGAATCTTTTCCAGCCTATTATTTTTGAGATTAAGTCTTCGCTGTCCACCCTCTTATGGCCGTATCCTGTCCAGACATTATATATCCACCTGCCTATTTTTTGATTTTAAACCTTCGGTGGCCTACTCTCTTCTGACCTACTCTTTCCGGACGCCCCTTTCATTATATAAATGATTACTTATATTAGAAAGGGTTTTAATAGGTAAAGCCGTTAATGGGGAAAACCTATCAGAATCTCTATTTCATAATACCTGGCAAATAGTCACCAGGCCTGCACTTAAAGGCATCTTCACCTGGGCAGCAGGCTTGAAAAACCATACCTATCACCATTTTAATGAAAGGAGCTATTTCCAAAGCCAAGGAACATCAGATATGATTGACAGGAAAGAAATTAAAGAAATCGTTGAAGGTTACTATACCCACGCTGATAAGATAAAGGTCGGGACAATAGCCTCTCATTCAGGACTCGACATCTGTGATGGGGCAGTTGAAGAAGAATTCAGGACTCTGGCTGTCTGCCAGGCTGGCAGGGAAAAGACATACAGCGAATACTTCAGGGCGCAGAGAGACCCTTACGGGAAAGTAAAGAGGGGGATTGTCGACGAGACCGTTGTTTTCAAAAAGTATAATGAAATTCTCCTGCCCGAGAACCAGCAGAAGCTGGTTGATGAAAATGTGCTTTTTATCCCTAACCGTTCCTTTACCTCCTACTGCAGTATAGATGAGATCGAAGAGAATTTCAGAGTGCCTCTTGTAGGGAGCAGGAATCTTCTTCGGAGCGAGGAACGAAGTGAACAGCAGAGCTATTACTGGATTCTGGAAAAAGCAGGACTTCCATTCCCGGAAAAAATAGAGTCTCCAAAGGATATCAACGAACTTGTAATGGTCAAGCTTCCGCATGCAGTGAAAAAACTCGAAAGGGGATTTTTTACCGCTTCAAGTTACAGGGAATACCTGGAGAAATCCGATGCCCTCATAAAACAGGGAGTTATCACACAGGAAGCCCTTGAAAAAGCAAGGATAGAGCGTTATATCATAGGTCCTGTGTTCAATCTTGATATGTTTTACTCTCCAATCGAGCCGAAAATGAGCAAGCTGGAACTTCTTGGGATTGACTGGCGCTTTGAGACCAGCCTCGATGGGCACGTAAGGCTTCCTGCTCCGCAGCAAGTGGCCCTTGCCGAACACCAGCTAACTCCCGAATATACGGTCTGTGGGCACAATTCCGCAACCCTGCGCGAATCCCTTCTTGAGAAAGTATTCGAAATGGGAGAAAAATATGTAAAAGCTACCCAGGAACATTATGCTCCGGGGATTATAGGGCCTTTCTGCCTGCAGACCTGCGTTGACAAGGACCTTAACTTCTATATCTATGATGTCGCCCCAAGAGTAGGCGGCGGGACCAATGTACATATGTCAGTAGGCCATTCTTACGGCAACTCGCTCTGGAGAAGACCAATGAGTACCGGAAGAAGACTGGCCTTTGAGATCAGGCGCGCCCTGGAAATGGAGAAGCTTGACTCTATCGTCACATAAATTTATTAAGGCTTTCCGGCATTAGTAGATATGAATTATGCAGGATACCGTAAACTTTAAAAGTATCGCCTGAATCTGCAAGCTTTAAACTGCGAGAAAAAAATTTAATGATAGACTTGCGCGGGTTTCCGGTTGCGTAGATCCGGAATCGGATTGGGCAGGGGAATAATTCCAGCCTGAAAATCCCGCCTTAATTTACAAATTACATTTAAATTACAGACCAGATGAGTTCAGGGTTGGAAGCTTCGGACCCACTGGAAAAAGTAATTCAAAATTTTTATGGTACAGGTTTAGGATAAAGACCTGCCTTATATAAGATCACTTCACTTTACTGGAGGAAATTACAACTTGAGTCAGCCTTGTGTTAATATCGGCATGGTAGGCCATGTCGACCATGGAAAAACTACACTTGTTAAAGCCTTATCAGGCTTCTGGACAGATACGCATAGTGAGGAAGTAAAAAGAGGGATTTCTATCAGACTGGGGTATGCAGACTCCCCTTTCATGAAATGCCCAAAATGCCCTTCTCCCCAATGTTACACTGTAGAAAGGACCTGCCCTAACTGCGGAGAAGAGACGGAAGAACACAGGATTGTGTCCTTTGTAGACGCCCCGGGGCACGAAACCCTGATGGCGACTATGCTTTCAGGTGCCGCGATTATGGACGGGGCAGTGCTGGTAATTGCCGCAAACGAGGACTGCCCGCAGCCCCAGACAAAAGAACACCTTATGGCCCTGGATATCATAGGGATTAAAAATATTGTAATCGTGCAAAATAAGATCGACCTTGTATCCAGAGAGCGCATTATCGAGAACTATCACCAGATAAAAGAATTTGTTAAGGGCACGGTCGCAGAAAACGCACCTGTAATCCCGATTTCGGCCCAGCAGAACATTAATATAGATATCCTTATCGATGCTCTGGAAACCCAGATTCCCACTCCTGTCCACAAAGTGGACAAGCCTGCCAGCATGTTGATTGCGCGTTCTTTTGACATTAACAGGCCAGGAGCTTCAATCGACGAGATCCGCGGAGGAGTTATCGGAGGCACCCTGACCGAAGGAGTCCTTCACCCCGGAGACGAGCTGGAAATAAGGCCAGGAATTAAGGTTACTACCGAAGGCACTACAAGATGGATTCCGATTCTGACAACGGTTTCGTCTATCTTTGCAGGCGCGACAAAGGTAGAGGAAGCAACTCCCGGAGGCCTTCTGGCTGTCGGAACCTATCTTGACCCTACCCTGACAAAAGGCGACTCTTTAACAGGACAGATCGCAGGCACACCCGGTACCCTTCCTGACACCAGGCACCAGTTCGTCATGGAATTACACCTGCTCGAGAGGGTAGTGGGAGTTACAAGGGAAGAAAAAATCAACGAAATCAAAACCAGTGAACCCCTTATGCTCAATATAGGAACTGCAACCACAGTAGGAGTGGTTACAAGTGCCCGGAAAAATGAAGCGCAGGTGGCCCTTAAGCGCCCGATCAGCGCAGCCATAGGGTCAAGGGTTGCTATCAGCAGGAGAATTGACTCTCGCTGGCGGCTCATTGGAGTAGGGGTAATTAAGAGTTGAAAGTTATAATCGATACTAACGGGTTCATGATCCCGGTCCAGTTCGGAGTGGATATTTTCGAAGAACTGAAAAGGCTGGGATTTGACGAATTTTTTGTGCCTGAGGCTGTAGTATTCGAGATAGAAAAACTCATAAAGCGAGAAAAAGGTTCGAACAGAATAGCTGCAAAGGTCGCCAGATCCATGATGGACAGGTGCGAGCGTATAACTGCTGCAACAGGGCCTGCGGACGATGTGATTCTCAGGCTGGCAAAGGAAATGGGAGCAGCTGTTCTGACAAACGACATAGGGTTGAAGCGCAGGCTTGCCGAAGAAGGGATCCAGATCATATCCCTGCGCCAGAAAAACAGGCTGGACCTTGTCTGAAAGAACCAGATTATTTTACCGGGCAGCATTGAATTGATTGTGTTACGGGTGATTAGCAGATGTATAAAATGATGAAACTCGTTGATACGGTCCGTATCCCTCCTACCCTTTTAGGGAAAGAGGTGATGCCTACTGTTAAAGACGCGTTAAGAGAAAAACTCGAGGGGCAGGTTGACAAAAAACTCGGTTCCCTTGTCGCGGTTTGCAAGATCGCCGAGATCGGGGAAGGGCATATCCTCGTAGGAGACGGGGCAGTCTATTATGATGTGACATTCGAAGCAATAATGTATGTGCCCGAGCTCCAGGAGATTATTGAAGGCGAAGTTGTTGAGGCCGTTGGTTTCGGAGTTTTCGTAGGGATGGGACCAATGGACGGATTGCTTCACGTCAGCCAGATTACGGATGATTTTATTTCATATGACGCCAAGAACGCAAGGCTTGTGACAAAGAACGGAGGCAAAGCCATTGCCGAAGGCGACCATGTAAGAGCCAGGGTTGTCGCGGTAAGTATCAACGAGCGGGAGCCTAAAGAAAGTAAAATCGGACTTACAATGCGTCAGACTGCTCTTGGAAAGCTGCAATGGCTCGAAGAAGCCCGCAAAAAGAAGCAGCCTCATGAAGCTGTCCCTGAAGGAACCGCCTGAAAAGGAAGAGGGTTTGTAATGGCAGAAAGAGTGTGTAGACACTGCATGAGGGTCCTGGAAGGACAAACCTGCATGATTTGCGGGACTTCGGACCTTGCAGAGGAATGGAGCGGGCTTGTAATTATCCTGGACGCTGAACGCTCGGAAATAGCAAAAAAGCTGGGAGTTGACATTCCGGATAAATTTGCTCTGAAGGTGCGCTGATTTGAGTGTTCATATTGAGCTTCCGAGAGAACTTCGTCCACTTATGAAGAAACCCCTGGGTACGCTTTACAGGGGCAAGGGCAGGGATACTATAGAGAAACTTGCAGGAGAGCTTGGAAGCCCCACAAAACTTATATCCGTAGGGGATGTTACTACCTTCCACCTGCTTGAGGCCGGGATTATTCCGGATATCTGTATTGTGGATAACCGCACCAAAAGGAAGCCGGTTTCCAGTGATATGTCAGCCCGGAATATGGACAAGGTTTATGGCGAAGTGTCTGTGGACAACCCTGCAGGAATTATTACCGATGAGTTGATTAAAACCCTTTGTGAAGCGTTTGCTTCTGAAAAGCCTCTCAGGATCTTTGTAAGGGGAGAAGAGGATCTTGCAACCCTTCCTGTAATCCTTCTGGCCCCTCTGGGTGCTGTGGTCCTGTACGGACAGCCCGATGAAGGCGTGGTCTTTGTTAAGGTCACTGAGGAAAAAAAAGGGGAGATAAGAGCTCTCTTTGAGAAACTCGTCAGCAAAAACCAGAATTATGAATTGGATAAGATACGGAGAATTTTAGATGGACATAAGAATTCTTAAAGACAGGAAAAATGCACTTTTAAACCGAAGGGAACTGGATTTCATTGTGAAATATGAAGGTTCGACTCCTTCCAGAAGTGACATCAGGAATAAACTCGCTGCAATGCTGAATGCCCCTCTTGAACTGCTGGTAATCCAGAGAATCAAAACCGAATACGGTATGCAGGAAGGCAAGGGCTATGCCAAACTCTACGACGATGCCGACCGCATGAAACAGGTAGAACTGGGCTATGTCCTGAAGAGAAACGCTGTCCCGGGAACCGAGACTGAGGGAGAAGAGGCTTAAGCGAGGTGTATATAAATGACAGTAAAAGATTATTATAAAGTCCAGGGCGACTCCGTAACCAGACTCAAACAATTCTGTCCCAGATGCGGACCGGGTACATTCCTCGCCGATCACAGAAACCGCCTCGCCTGCGGAAAGTGCGGCTATACCGAATTCAAGAAGTAACCCGCTTCAAGAATTGATCTGACTCTTTTTCAACCCGAACTGCAGGAAGTTTCCTGTGGTTCATTTAAACTTACTTCCCATTCCTTTCACTTAATCGCTGTTTCTTTCATTACTTTCAATCGCTATTTCTTTCACTACTTTCTATTCCTTTGACACTTTTTCTTTCGGATAAAGAGTTTTCAAGCTTTTTTGTAGTTTTAGAATAAACTATAGCCCTTCTCTCATTATTTTCTCACTAAAGTTTTCCATAAATCTTTTAAATCACAAGGGCCGAGAAAAACAGGAAAAACGAAAGCCTGATTCTCAAAACCGGATTATCAGATAGAAAACCGTTTATTTCCAGAATATTATAATTAGAATGAATTCCGTTGTCTTCTTTACGGATCTCAGGTGAAAAGTTAAACTACTGAGAACTCGGAAGACGCGGAGGAAAGGAGAAAACGGACATAATTGTTCCGTGCTTTCAGTATTTTCCGTGGCTGTAAAATCTTCAGTGAACTTTTCCGTGATCGCGGCGGTTAAACGATAAAATAAGTAAGAGCTACGGAAGTACCTGTTCGAAACTGTAGTCCGGGTTAAAAACCGGAGGTTGAGGAAACACCTTCTGGCAAGAAGAGGAGTAAGATATGCCGCCTGAAAAAACGCGAGAATATGGACTATTACAATAAAGGACACGCACATAGAAAGCCTGGAAATAGAAGAATTCAGGCAAAAACCTCTAATAATCAGGAATCTGATCTTAAAAAATGTCAGATTCATTATCAGGTTGCCGTAGAAAAGAAGGAATGATAAAAATTGGTAACCGTACAAATTCTACTTTTCTTTAATTTTTGATTTGCTCTTGATTTCTACTTGTTCTTAATTTCTACCCATCTTTAATTCTCTACTTGATCTTAGTTTTCTATCTGCTCTCAATTTCCCATTACTTTTATTTTTTCCGTTAAATTTGCTCTCAATTTCCCATTACTTTTATTTTTTCCATTAAATTTCTTTCTCACTATAAACTGCCAGGGATTGAGTTTAAAGGAGCCAGCAGATTACTGAAAATTAAATCAGTAACTATCTTCTGTGCCCGTATTTATAATAGGCATCATATATAATTAAATGAATTTTAA
>Ga0105091_10000588_pt1 | contig 15338 bp, 12 predicted proteins | sample PPLLak1March2015_FD_87022 | JGI IMG/M metagenome (GOLD analysis project Ga0105091, IMG submission 87022) | Freshwater sediment microbial communities from Prairie Pothole Lake near Jamestown, North Dakota, USA - PPLs Lake P7 Core (1) Depth... | ecosystem: Environmental > Aquatic > Freshwater >... | reverse complement strand
GGTGCGGATCGGCGTGCGGGCCGCGGTACAGACCTTTGCCGAACAGCCTTCCAGGGCGCGAGCCACCCTGATCGCGCCGGACGGCTCGCGCTTGTCCGCGGAGGCGCCGGTCGAATGCGGCGCAGCCGAGCTCGCGATTGATGTCGGGCGACCGCGCCTGTGGTGGCCGAACGGGATAGGCGCCCAGGATCTTTACCGGCTCGAGGTGGCGCTCGAAGCAGGCGGCGCGGCTCTGGATCGGCGCTCGTACCCGCTCGGCCTGCGGACGATCGAGCTCTCGCGCCGGCCGGATGCGTGGGGCGAATCCTTCACCTTTATCGTCAACGGCGTGCCGCTCTTCGCCAAGGGCGCGGATTGGATCCCGGCCGATTCCTTCACCCCGCGCGTAAGCGGCGCGCATATGCGCTCGCTGCTGCAGTCCGCGGTCGACGCGAACATGAACATGCTGCGGGTGTGGGGCGGCGGAACGTACGGCGAGGATCGCTTCTTCGATTTGTGCGATGAGCTCGGGATCCTCGTCTGGCAGGATTTCATGTTCGCCTGCGGGATCTACCCCGACGACGAGGCCTTCGCCGAAAACGTCCGGATCGAAGCGGTGGAAAACGTCCGCCGCCTGCGGCACCGCGCCAGCCTCGCCCTGTGGTGCGGGAACAACGAGATGGAACAGGGCTGGTCGGAATGGAAATGGGATAAACCCGGAGACTCCGACAACCAGCGGCTGAAAGCCGGGTACGACCGCATGTTCCACCATCTGATCCCCGCGGTCGTCGCCGAAGAGGATCCCGACCGGCCGTACTGGCCGTCCTCGGCTTCTTCCGGCGAGCCGTTTGCGGACCCGAACGGACAGCAGCGCGGCGACATGCATTATTGGGGCGTATGGCACGAACGCAAACCGTTTACCGCCTACCGCGAGCAGTTCCCGCGCTTCGCCAGCGAGTTCGGTTTTCAATCCCTCCCGCCGTTTAAAACCATCCGGGCTTTCGCCGCTCCCGCGGACCGCAACCTGACCTCGTATGTCATGGAGCACCGCCAGCGTTCCGGCCCCGGCAACCGGGTGATCCTTTCCCAGATGCTGGATACCTTCCGCATGCCGAAGGATTTTCCGGCGCTGGTGTACCTGAGCATGATCCTGCAGGCCGAGGGCATGCGCATGGGGGTCGAGCACTGGCGCCGCAACCGCGCGCGCGTCGGCGGGACGATCATCTGGCAGCTCAACGATTGCTGGCCGGCGATCTCCTGGGCCTCGCTGGATTATTACGGCCGCTGGAAGGCGATGCATTATGCGGCCAAACGGTTCTACGCGCCGGTTTTGCTCTCGATCGAGGATACCGGGGAAACCCGCGCCATCCACGTCACCAGCGACTTAACCGAAGCGTGGCAGGGGGAAGTCCGCTGGCGGTTGGAAACACCCGCCGGCAAGGTGCTGGAGCAGGGCCGCGAGAAAGTCTCCGCCGCGCCGCTGGCGGATACGGCCGTCCGCACGCTGGATTTCTCCGGGCGCATCGTCGATGCCAACCGCCGGAATACCGTGCTGGTGTGCGAACTGTGGCGGAACCGGACGAGGATCGCCTCCTGCGTATCGCCGTTTGCGCCGATCAAGCACCTGGAACTCGAGGAACCCGGCCTGAAGGCGAAAGTCGCCAAAACCGGGGGCGGGTTGTCGTTCGATGTTTCCGCGAAGAAGCTGGCGCTCTTCGTGGAGCTCGCGCTCGATGGCGCGGACGCCGTCTTCAGCGATAATTTTTTCGATCTCCCCGCGGGCGCAAGCGTGCGCATCACCGCGCCGCTCCCCAAAGGCTGGAATCTTTCGCGCGCCCGCAAGGCGCTGCGCATCCGCTCGCTGGTGGATTCATACTAAGCGACCATCCTCTCCCTCCTTCCCGTTATATGGGAAAGAGAGAGAGGACTTATCGATGGAACCCTAAGGGTTGGCAAAGGTTGAGGGAACCCTAAGGGTTGGCAAAACTCTTACGGAGCCGCCCATGAAACCTCTCCTGCAAAAACCGGATTGCATCCGCCTGCCCGTCCCGGATCTCGAGGCGGGGCTCGGTTTCTACCGTGACCGGCTCGGGCACGAACTGATCTGGCGCACGGCCGATACGGCCGCCCTGCGCCTTCCCGATTCGGATTGCGAACTCTTGCTGTTTACAAAAGGCCCGGACGAGACGCTGGACTGGAAAGTGGAATCCGCCGACCGCGCGGCCGATTTCTTCGCCGCCGCCGGCGGATCCATCGCCGTGCCGCCGTTCGACATTCCCGTCGGCCGCGCCGCTGTGGTCCGCGATCCGTGGGGCAACCAGCTCGTCCTTCTGGATTTGAGCAAGGGGACGTACCTTACCGATGAAAACGGCAATATCACCGGATTGAAAAAACCGTAGCCGGAACACGCGCCGGAGGTTATATTATGGAAGAAATCATCCTGGCCGAAGAATACCCGACCCCCGAGGAATACCTCCACCTGCGGCGGTTGGTCGGCTGGGGGCTCCCCGATCCGGCCGCGATCGCGCCATCTCTGCGCAATTCGCACTATTGCCTGTGCGCCCGCGCCCAGGGGAAGATCGTCGGCATGGCTCGGATCATCGGCGACGGCGGGATGGTGTATTACATCCAGGATGTGATCGTCGAACCGTCCCGCCAGGGCGAAGGAATCGGCCGGCGGCTGATGGACCGGATCATGGAATATATCCGCCGCCACGCCGTCGAGCATACGATCGTCGGATTGATGGCCGCCAAAGGCAAAGAGGAATTCTACGAACGCTACGGATTCATGCGCCGCCCGAACGAGAAATTCGGCGCCGGGATGACGATTTTCTGGGATGCCGCTAAGCCGGTCGAGTAGCCCGCGCTTTTCGGGCGTATCGAGACCGATGAATCATTTTTTCCGTCACAATGGTCTCGATACGGCCGCTCAGAGCCGCGGCCTACTCGACCATCATCCCTTCGAAGGATGACACCATGCCCGAACCGAAAGAAAAAATCACCCTGACCGCCGAACAGGAAACGCTGATGATCACGCTGTACTGCAAGACCCTCGCCGCGCCCAAAGGGGTGTTTCCGGATGAGGAGGCGTGGAAAATCGTCGAGCGGGTCGATTACGATTTCGGCCGCCTGAAGGTCAAACCCGGGACCCGCCTGACCGTCTTCATGCGCGCCAAGCGGCTGGATCATTACATCCGCGGGTTCCTTGCCCGTTCACCGGACGGGGTCGTCCTGCACCTGGGCTGCGGATTGGATACGCGCTTCTCCCGCGTCGACAACGGCCGAGTCCGCTGGTACGACCTCGACCTTCCGGAGGTGATCGCGCTGCGGAAAAAGTTCTTCAACGAATCCCCCCGCTGCCGGATGATTGCCTCCTCCGTGACCGATTTCCGCTGGATGGATGAAATCCCGCGCGGCCGGCCCGTCTTCATCGCCGCCGAAGGCCTGTTGATGTACCTTTCCGGGGAAAAGGTAAGGGAGCTGATCCTGCGTCTGCGGGAAGCCTTCCCGGGCGGCGAAATCGCTTTCGACGCCTTCAGCACGCTTACGGCTCGGAACATCCATCGCGCCGATGTGTTGAAAACGACCGGCGCCACGATCCATTGGGGAATCGATGACCCGGAAGAGATCGAAACCTGGGCGCCGGGGATACGGTTGAAGGAAGAATGGACCTTCTTCCAGTCGGAGGATATTCAAAAACTGAATCTCGGCGTGCGCCTGATGTTCAGGCTGGCAGGGCTTTTTCCGGCCGCGGCCAAGGCGCACAGGATTCTATATTACTCACTGTCCTAACCCCCACTCCCCGCCTTCGATCGGAAAAACTCCGATCTCAGGCACCCCTCTCCCCCTTCCCCTTAAGGGGAAGGGGGAGAGGGGTCGGGGGTGAGGGGTTAGGACAGAAACGAAAGGGAGGCACTTATGTCTGATAAATTCGAGACCGCCACCTTTGCCGCCGGATGCTTCTGGTGCGTCGAAGCGGTGTTCCAGGATGTGCGCGGGGTTCTGCGAGTGGTTTCCGGATACACCGGCGGCAAGAAAACCGATCCGACCTACGAGGAAGTATCCACCGGGATGACCGGCCACGCCGAGGCGCTGCAGATCACCTTCGATCCGAAAATCATCACCTTCGAAGAGCTGCTGGAGATCTTCTGGCATACCCACGACCCGACCACACCCAACCGCCAGGGGCCGGACGCCGGCACGCAGTACCGTTCGGCGATTTTTTACCACGACGATGCCCAACAGCAGGCCGCCTTGAAATCCAAACGCAGGATCGAAGAGGAGAAGCTGTGGCCGCTTCCGATCGTGACCGAACTCGTCCCGTTCACAAAATTCTACGAGGCCGAGGAGTATCACCAGAATTATTTCAAGAACAACCCGAACCAGATGTATTGCGCGCTGACGATCAACCCGAAGGTCCGCAAATTCCGGATCGCGTTCCGGGATAAATTAAAGAACCCCGAAGCATATCCGTAAACGTGCGGCGGAAAAATAAAATGTAGGGGCGGACGGCTGTCCGCCCCTACAATATTAAAAAATATCCGCCTTTACGCCACCTGATATAAATTCCTGTAGATGACGTAGTTCTCGTAAATCCGCCGCACGTAATTGCGCGTTTCCTCGTAACGGATGACCTCCACGAACAGGTCGTCGTCGCCCCCCGCCAGGTCACGCCAGAAAGCGGCGCTGCCCGGCCCGCCGTTGTACGCCGCCAGTGCCATAAACAGGTTGCCGCCGAAGGCGTCGCGCTGCTGCGCGAGGTACCCCGCGCCGAGCTGAACATTGATCATCGGCCGGTAGAGGTCCGAGAGCGTTAATCCGCCCATCCCGAGACTTTCCGCCATCGCCTCGGCCGTCGAGGGGATCAGCTGCATCAGCCCGTGCGCGTTCGCGGCGGAGGCAGCCGACACGCCGAAGAGCGACTCCTGCCGCACCAGCGCGAACAGCAGCAGCGGATCCAGCCCGAAGCGGGCCGCCTGCGGCACGAGGATGTCCGCGAAGTGCGGACCGAAGCGGATGTGGCTGAAGTACACGGGCGCGGCGAGCGTCTGCGCGTCGTTCAGCCCGGCCGCATCCAGCACTTTGCGCGCGGCCTGGATCGCGCCGGGGTAATAGCCGATCGACTCCATGTACCGGCTTAGGAACAGTTCCCCCGCCGGATCGCCGGAAGCCGAATACCACAGGCTGTCGAATTCCCAGCGGGCATCGTCATACAGACCGGCGTCCCACAATATTCTTCCGCGCGCCAGGCGCGGATCGTTCCGGACGGCCCCGTAGCGCCCGTCCATCGGTCCCTCCGCCGGAAAGACCGACTGCACCCAGGCCTCAGCCGCGCGGTAATCCGCGTCCCAATCGAAGGATAGGTTGATATCCTTTATACGCGTGAAGGCGGCCAATCCGGCAAGGATATCGGCCGCGCGCTCGGAGTAATAATCGGTCGGCGAAACGGAAGCGGCCTGTTCGAGGCTCGTCCGCGCGCCGCTCGAATCGCCGCGCTTCTCGCGCGCCTTCGCCGTCCAGAAGAGCGCCTGCGAGCGGGTCCATCCGTCGCCGGAAGAAGCGCCCGCATCCCAGGCGGTTTCCGCGCCGGCATAATCTCCGGCCCGGTACAGCGCGATGCCGGCCTGATGGCGCGCTTCCATCGCGCCGCTATCCGCCGGATAATCCTGCGCCATGCGCGTCCAAAGCTGCGCCGCGAGGGGGAAATCATTGCCGCGCTCGGCGATGCGCGCGGCTGTAAAAAGCGCCTCCGCCGCGCGCGGATGGGCCGGCATCGCATCCGCAAGCCCGGTCAGAACCGCAACCGCGCCGGCGTAATCCTCCAGCCACGCCCAGCGCGTATACGCGGATTCGAATATCGCCAGGTCCCAGTACCCGCTGGCCGGTCCGAGCGCCGCCACGCCGTCCAGGTCCGCCAGCGCATTCGGCGCCTGATCCAGCGCGCGAAAGGCGAGTCCGCGGAAGTACATCGCCCGGGCCTGCTCGTCGGGCGCGCCCGCCAGGTAATTGGAAAGGACGGCGACGGTGGTGCCGTATTCTTCGGCGTAATAATCGATCACCCCGCGGGTAAGGTCGTCGACGCTGTACCCGGCATATAGCAGCTCCGCCAGGCAGTCGAACGCGTCCGGCGTTGCCGGAAATTGCAGCGCCGCTTCGTAGCGCGCATAGCCCTCATCCGCCCGGCCAAGCGCGATCAGCGCGTTCCCGATCTTGCGGTTGAGGCGCGCCTTCGAGTAATCGCTGGTGACCCCGGCCAGAACTTCTTCATACAGCGCGACCGCCGGCTCCGCCAGCTGCGCGCCCGACATCGTGTCTGCCTGCTTTTCCAGAAGCCGCAGCCGGTTGGCCGGATCGGAAGCGTCGGCGGCCGCGCGGTAGGCCTGGAGCGCCTGATCGGTCTGCCCGCCGGCGAAGGAGGAATCGCCGACCCGTTCCTGGACGATATCGTTGAGAATTCCGGGGGCGAGCGCAAGCAGGCGCTGATAAGCCGCGACCGATGCCGCCCAATCCTGCTGCCCGGCGGCGATATCCCCCAGCAGGAGATTCGCGCGCCCGGCATATTCCCCTGCCGGGAGGCTGGCGAGCAATCCTTCCAGCATCGCGCGCGCTTCGGCCAGGTTCCCCGTGTGGTACGTCGCCCGCGCCAGGAAGAACGCCGCGCGCTCGCTCTCCACGCCCGCGGCCAGCGCGGCGTTGTAGTGCGCGATCGCCGCGTCATAATCCCCGTTCAGAAGCGCGCGGTCGCCGAGCAGGATGCTTTCATTGGTGGAGGGAGTCGCGGTCGCCAGGATCGTCGGAGAGGGGATCGGGCCAAATGTCGAAAGCGTGGGGAGCGGCGTGGAGGTGACGGCGTGCGCCGTTGCCGCGGCGGGAAGCGCGCAGGCGGTGAGCAGCGCCGGGAGCAAAAGGAAAAGGAATGTGTTCTTCACAGGTTGGCCAATCGGCATGATCTCTCCAATGCGTTCCTTCGCCCTTCCAGGGCTCAGGACGGCCTCCATGATGAAAGCCGGCCGCCGCTTGGTATTTTCCAGACAGCTCCCATCCTCCCGACGAATGTTAAATACATCGGCCGTTTTTGACAAAGCCGCCAGCGCATGTTACCATACTCCGGCGGCGCTCTCGCAAGGGGAGCGCTTTTATATGCGGGAGTGGAAGATGAAGGTCGTCCTCACCGGTTCGGTCGCCTTTGATAATCTGATGTCTTTTCCGGGTCTGTTCCGCGAGCAGATCCTTCCCGAAAAACTCGAGTCGCTGAGCTTGTCGTTTCTGGTGGATACCCTGTTCCGCCACCGCGGCGGGATCGCCGGAAACATCGCCTACACCCTGGCGCTTCTGGGCGAGCGGCCGCACCTGATGGCAACCGCCGGGAAGGATTTCGGGGAATACCGCGCGGCGCTCGAAGCGGCCGGCGTGGATACGGCCCTGACGAAGGAATACGCGGATTGCTACACCGGCTCCTTCTTCGCCACTACCGACAAAGCCAACTGCCAGCTGGCTTCTTTTTATCCGGGCGCAATGGCCAGGGCCTCGGAGCTGACGCTGCGCGGGGTCGAGCCGCGGCCGGATTGGGTGGTGATCTCCCCCAACGATCCGGCGGCGATGGTGAAATACGCCCGCGAATGCGCCGAACTCAGGCTGCCCCTTATGTACGACCCTTCGCAGCAGGTGGCGCGGATGGAAGGGGCGGATGTGGCGGTCGGCATCGATGCCTGCCGGATCCTGATCTGCAATGAATATGAGTTCGGGCTGATCGCCAAGAAGACCGGCCGCAGCGAAGCGGCGCTGGAGGCGGCGGTCGAGATCGTGATTGTGACCCTCGGGGAAAAGGGCGCGCGGATCAAGGCCGGCGCCAAGGTATTCGAAATCCCGATCGTCCCGGCCGCGCGCGTGGCCGACCCGACCGGCGTGGGCGACGCGTTCCGCGGCGGCCTTCTTAAAGGAATGATGCACGCGGCGCCGTGGGACGCGTGCGGACGCCTGGGGGCGCTTTCCGCCACATATTGCATTGAGGAAGTCGGCACCCAAAACCACAGCTTCACCCGGGCGGAATTTCTCGCCCGGTATGAAAAAGCATTTGGGAAAGACGCACTCGTGGAAAAAATCCTGTCCTAACCCCCTCACCCGGCCTTCGGCCACCCTCTCCCCCTTCCCCGTAAGGGGAAGGGGGAGAGGGAAGTCTGAGCCTCGGAGTTCTTCCGAGGCGAAGACAGGGAGAGGGGGTTAGGACAGCACCAAAGGAGCCATCATGAAACGCGAATTCGACATCAAGAATCCCAAACTGGCCGACGGCGGGCGGCTGCGGATCGAATGGGCCGAGCAGGAAATGCCGGTCCTGCGCCAGATCCGCGAGCGCTTCGCCAAGGAACGGCCGCTGGCAGGCCTGCGCCTGGCCACCTGCCTGCACGTCACGACCGAAACCGCGAACCTCCTGCACACCCTGCAGCTCGGGGGCGCGGACGTGGTCATCTGCGCATCCAACCCGCTTTCCACCCAGGACGACGTGGCCGCGTCGCTGGTGACGCACTTCGAGATTCCGGTCTACGCGATCAAGGGCGAGGACCACGCCACCTATTACCAGCACATTTACGCCGCGCTGGATACCCACCCGCATATGACGATGGACGACGGGGCGGACCTGGTCTCCACCCTGCACAAGGAGCGCCCGGAGCAATGCTCCGAGGTGGCCGGCGGAACGGAAGAGACCACCACCGGCGTGATCCGCCTCAAGGCGATGGCGGCCGCCGGCGCGCTGCGCTTCCCGGTCATCGCGGTCAACGATTCGATGACCAAGCACTTCTTCGATAACCGCTACGGCACCGGCCAATCCACGATCGACGGGATCGTGCGCGCCACCAACATCCTGCTGGCGGGCAAGAACTTCGTCGTCGCCGGCTACGGCTGGTGCGGCAAGGGCCTGGCGATGCGCGCGCGCGGGATCGGGGCAAATGTGATCGTGACCGAGATCGACCCGGTCGCCGCGATCGAAGCCGTGATGGACGGCTTCCGGGTGATGCCGATGGACGAAGCCGCCGTGATCGGCGACGTCTTCTGCACCGTCACCGGCGACGTGAATGTGATCGACGGGCCGGATTTCGAGAAGATGAAGAACGGCGCGATCGTCGCCAACTCCGGCCATTTCAACGTGGAGATCAACATCCCGGCCCTGGAGAAAATGGCCAAGGGCAAACGCAAGATGCGCGAATTCGTGGACGCCTACACCCTCCCCAACGGCCATATCATCAATGTCCTGGCCGACGGGCGGTTGATCAACCTGGCCGCCGCGGAAGGCCACCCGGCCAGCGTGATGGATATGTCGTTCGCCAACCAGGCGCTCAGCGCCGAATACATGGCCAAGAATTCCGGCAAGCTTGATAAAACCGTCCACCGCCTTCCGGAGGCGCTCGACCGCGAAATCGCGCGGATCAAGCTGGAAGGGATGGGCATCCACATCGACACCCTGACCCCGGAACAGCAAAAGTACCTGACTTCGTGGGAAGAAGGAACCTAGCCTCACCCCTCCCCCTTCTCCTGGCGCCTGCCCCCCGAGCGATGAGCATCGGTGAATTTCCGATGCGATGTTTTCGCGAGCGGGGGTATGCCAGGAGAAGGGGAGGGGACAGGGGTGGGGTTGAGGAAGGCCGCCCGGTTGTTTATAAATCGCATCGCATTGCAGGGGCGACCCGATAGGTCGCCCCTGTGTCATCCACAAGCGATCTATTGGATCGCGTTAACGATCTCCGATCCCCGTTCGCGCAGCATAGGCCTCCTCATGGTGTCTGAGACTCACATAATCATAATTCCACATCAAAGGGTAAACCCTTTTACCGCTAAGCCGCTAAGGACGCAAAGATGTTTTAAAAAAAATAATTCTTGGCGATCTTCGCGCCTTTGCGGTGAAAAGGTCTTAATCGCCTTGGTCAGGCAACCATAACATCAATGTACAACGTATCCCCGAACGCCACACCCAGCGGCGAGAACGCCCGGAAGCTTGAAATGTATTCCCCCGGTGCCAGCGGTACCGTCAGCGGAATGGATATGACCGCCTCGCTCCCGGCGGCGGCCGGGTAGAGCGCAAATTCCTCCCGCGCCGAAAGGACCGCCCCGCCCACCCGGCGGAACCGGTATTCCGGCCCCCAGTCGCATCGTCCGGCGTTTCGGACCTTCCATTGCTTTTCCAGCGCCTGGCCGGGGATGACCTGCGCCCGGTCCGGATAAGTCAGATCCCCCATGAAGACCAGGTTGTCGGCGCAGGATCCGAAGGCGGCTTGCGTTGCCGGGGGAATGGCTTCCGCGGATCCATCCGGCACGAACACCGTTACCGTCGGGCCAAGCGCGGAATCGGCCGTCAGGGTCAAAGAAACCCCCGGTGAAACGGCGGTCAACCCGGCTCCGGATTCCGTAACAACCTGATTATTTACAGTGGGAGCCGAATCCGGTCCGGTTGTCCGGCAGGCAGTCAAGAGGACCAGCAGGAGGAGGACAGGGCTGGCGGCATCCCGGGCGCGCACCCGCGCAGGGCGATGCATGCTTATCCGGGCCTTCTTTTCGGGCATTCTTCGATTATACAGCCCGGGTTATCCACAGGCTTCCGGGGGTGGTCCGCGGCCGCCCCGCGAGCGGTTGCTAAGCCGCCGCATTCCGTATAAAATCCATCCCGGATGGGCGGATTCGAGCCCGCTTCGGCTTCCCACCGGGGCGGGGCCGCCATCTGCGGCGAGGAATTCTGATGGGGAAAATACTCGAGTCGGTCAGAAAATTTTTCCGCGAAGACGATTGGCCGTTCACCGAAATGGAGGGTAAGCCCATCCTCCGCACCGGCTTTTCCGGCAAGAACGGGAAGTGGACCTGCTTCGCGCAGGCGCGGGAAAACCAGCAGCAGTTCATTTTCTACTCCGTCTTCCCCAACCCCGCCCCCGAGGACCGGCGTCCGGCGGCGATGGAATTCATCACCCGGGCGAATTACGGGCTGGTGATCGGCAATTTCGAAATGGACATCCGCGACGGCGACATCCGCTGCAAGACCAGCATTGACGTGGAAGGCGGCGAACTGAACCACATCCTGATCCGCCAGGTGGTGTATTCCAACGTGATGACGATGAATAAATACCTGCCCGGGCTGATGTCGGTGCTGTATGCCAACGTCACGCCCGAACAGGCGATCCACACCATCGAAGGCAAGACCGGTTGAGAGTCGGAAAAAACGGCGGATACGCAGGTTGTCAAAAAGAAAAATAGAACATCCAAAAGAACATCCCCGGGAAAATATTTTCTCTACTCTCCGGAAAACTCTTTTTTCACGACGGCGCCATGCTTAGGGAGCGGTAGGTGAAAATTCTCTGCGTCAGCGCGCACCCGGACGACGAATCGGTTTTTGCCGGCGGTACGCTCGCGCTGCTGGCCGGGCGCGGCGCGCAGGTTGGAATCCTGTGCTGCACGCGCGGCGAGGGCGGTGAGGCCGGGGAACCGCCGCTCGCGACCCGCGCGGAACTCGGCGCGGTGCGGACGGAGGAGTTGCGCTGCGCCGCGCGCGTGCTCGGATGCGGGACGGTCGATTTTCTCCCGTTCCGGGACCCGGATGTGGGGCCTGGCAACGCGCTGTATGCTTTCGCCCCTTCCATCGAGGAGGTCATCCCGCGGATGATGGATTATTTTTCCGCGGCGAAACCGGACGCGGTGATCACCCACGGCTCGAGCGGCGAGTACGGGCATCCCGGGCACCTCCTGGCGCATCAGGCCTGCGTGGAAGCCGCGCGCCGCTCCGGCGTTCCCGCGCTTTATTCCTTCAGCGCGGACCACGCCGATCATCCCCGCAAAACATCGGCCAACCGGGACGATCCGGCGGATTTCGTGGTCGAAATAAGCCCGGCGTTCGAACAGAAGCTGGCCGCGATGGCATGCCACCGCACGCAAAATGCGTTGTTCGTGCGCAAGGCGTCGGCCGAAGCCGGGCACCCGGTTCCCCTGCGGGATGTCATCCGGCGTTTGGAATCGTTCCACCGGGTGTTCCCGCGCGATCCAAAGCCTTCGGACAGCCGTGATATAGTTCCCCTCCTGGAACAATTCCTCACGCCGCTCCGGCGCGGCGCAGGAGCTTAAGCGGGCGGCTATGCAATGGTTTGGAATCGCCTCCGGTGTTTTCTGGTCGATCACCTACCTGCTCCTCATTAAACGCGGATACCAGGATAAGGCCTGCGGCATGCCGATGGCGGCCCTGGCCCTGAACATCTCCTGGGAATTCATCTTCTCGTTCATCCACCCGCACGGCGGTTTTCAACTTGTCATCAACATCGCCTGGTTCGTCCTGGATACGATCCTCGTCGTCCAATACCTGCGCTACGAACCCGCCCGCCGCCCGGCAGGCGAGTCCGCGGCTTTCTTTTACGGGGCGTTCCTATCCATACTCGCGGTGTCGTTCCTCACCATACTTCTGGTAACGCGCGAGTTCGATAATTACGGCGGCTACTACACCGCCTTCGGGCAGAATCTTCTGATGTCGATCCTCTTCATCCGCCTGCTGCTCGACCGCAAGGATCTGGCCGGCCAGTCGCTCTACATCGGGCTGGCAAAGATGCTGGGCACGTTGTGCGCCTCCATGATGGTCTTCGCCTATGCGCCGGAATCGCGCCTGACGGTGTTCTTCGCCTGGGCGATCCTGTGCTTCGATCTGGTATACGTCGGAATTTTCATCCGACAAAGCCGGCGATTGGGCGTCGATGCGCTTTTGCGCTGGTAAAGGAACCGCCCCTATCCCGTCCTCCCGTCGCTGCGCTCCGGGACAGGTTCTCCCAGCGCCTGCCCCCCGAGCGATGAGCGCCAGTGTCCTTCTGGTGCGAAGACTTCGCGAGCGGGGGTAAGCCGGGAGAAGGTGGCCGAAGGCCGGACGAGGGTGGTACTCAAGGTATCGAATGGACTGGACCTCGATTTCCAACACGTCTTTCTTCGGAAAGATCCTGCGCCTTCCGCTGCGGCTGATCCCTCGGCGGGCGGTGCTGCCAATTCTGCAGGGACCCCTGCGCGGGAAGAAATGGATCGCGGGTTCCGGGAATCACGGGTACTGGCTGGGCAGTTACGAAATGGAAAAATGCGTCCGCTTCGCGGAGGCGGTTCCCGCCGGCGGGGTGGTGTTCGATCTGGGCGGAAATGTCGGCTATTACACCCTGATTTCAGCCTTTCGCGCCGGACCGCGCGGCCGGGTGTTCGTTTTCGAGCCGCTCCCCCGCAACCTGGATTTTCTCCGCCGGCACCTGGTCCTCAACCGCATTGAAAATGTGACCGTGATCGACGCGGCGGTATCCGACCGCACCGGAACGGTCCGCTTCGCGGAGGATTCCAGCACCTCGAAGGGCCGCATCGGCGAAGGCGGCGCGCTGGAGGTGAAATCCATTTCCCTCGACGATTGGATCGAAAAGGGGGTTTTACCGGCGCCGGACATGCTTAAAATCGACATTGAAGGCGCGGAGTACCTGGCGCTGCAGGGGATGCGGCGGATGCTGGCGCGTGCCCGCCCGCCGATTTTCCTCTCCACTCATTCCGGGAAGGTTCACCGGGAGTGCCTCGGCCTGCTCGAATCGTTCGGTTACCGGGTGGAGGCACTCGACGGCCGGCCGCTGGAGCGTTCGCGCGATATTTTGGCCGGATGACTCTCTTCAATTCGCTTCCGGATCACTTTTCCATGCCGCGATTTCCATGATTACTAGTGTGTTAGTATCCACAGCCCGGCCGAAAATTCCTGTACACCGATCACCAAAAAGAACCGAAAACACCGGGAAAGAAGGATTTCCATCATAATTCGGAGTTGGTTTTAGAAGGCCTTGCGGTTACGGTATCTGTCTTTTTAAGTAGTTTCCATGCCCCCTCCTTACCAGCCTGAGCATCGACAAAACCGGACCTTCATCCATTCTATTACCCCGGAAAGAGAGACAGCATTTCCACCTTTTATACTTGTGTTTTACTCTCCATTCCTCATATAATACTCACGGTGCGGATATCGAGCCGTATCCGACACACGTTCCGTCAAGGATGACAGGACGCAGATTGAGGGAACCCCCGTGCATCGCCGCCCCCAAAGAGGAGGGTTTATGGCGCCTATGGATATCACGCAATTTAACGCGCTTCTTCATTCCAAGAAAGATCAATCGGATTGGATGTCGGCGCTCCGTGCAATTACCGTAATCCGGAATTTAGAGGACCTTGATGAGGTTGGCCCAATGGGTCAGTGGGCCGGCTGGCGATAGGTAATCACCGGATGCATTAATCCTGCCGGGGGGAATGCCCTTGTCCTTTCGGCCAATGATCCAAAATGTAGCGCGGCCGGCTCAACGCGCTACATTTTTTATTCCCTGGAAGCAAGGGAATTCTATGTTTTTCTCAATAGGGGCTTTCCGTTATAGATTCGGATCTTCGCCAAGGATCGGTTTGCATTTTTTGGGAACTATACATATATTGTAAGAACGTAAATTGGAGGCCGGCTTGAATATCGCGGAAATCAAAACCCTGGTTCTGAGCATTCCGGAAGTATCGGATTGGCCGGAGATGGCCGCCATATTCGAGCGGCAAGTTGACCTATCCAATAAAGTTTGGGAAATGCCGTACCGGGCCTGCCGGGCGGTTGGGGGGGATGAAACGTTGGCCGCGCCGAGCGCTGCCGCACTCCTCTGCCTGTGCTGCAGCCTCCTCCTGGTGGATGATATGCTCGACCAGGATCCGCGCGGCGCGCATTTGCACTTGGGCGAAGCGAAAACTGCCAATATATCTTTCGCGTTTCAATCCGCCGCATTTCGGTTGCTCTCCGATACCGCGATCGACGCGGAACGCAAAGCAAAGGTCATGACCCGTTTCGCCGGGATGGCATTGACTACAGCCTATGGGCAGGAGTTGGACTCGCGCAACCTTCCGGGCCAGGAAAATTACTGGAAAGTCCTCCGGGCAAAAAACTGCTCATATTTTGGCACCGGGCTGTTTGCGGGGGCGATTTTCGGTAATTCAGAAGTTGAGATTGCCGAAAAGCTGTACCAGTTCGGCGCCCTGACGGGGGAAGCCACCCAGATCCAGGACGATATCAGTGACGCGCTGGAAAAACCCGCCAATCCGGATTGGAAATTGAACCGCAACAACTTATTGCTTCTCTACGCCCAAACGGCCGATCACCCCGACCGGGAGCGCTTCCAGGCGCTGCGATCCGGGACGGAAGACCCGGAAAAATTAAAAGCCGCGCAGGAAATACTGGTGCGTTGTGGCGCACTGAGTTACGGCGCATATCTGCTGAACCAACGCTGTCAAGCGAGCTTGAAAATCTTGGAGGAAACACCGTTGACGGATCAGAAACCGCTGCGCGAATTGGTCATCAAGCATATCCGCCC
>Ga0105091_10000585_pt1 | contig 15353 bp, 8 predicted proteins | sample PPLLak1March2015_FD_87022 | JGI IMG/M metagenome (GOLD analysis project Ga0105091, IMG submission 87022) | Freshwater sediment microbial communities from Prairie Pothole Lake near Jamestown, North Dakota, USA - PPLs Lake P7 Core (1) Depth... | ecosystem: Environmental > Aquatic > Freshwater >... | reverse complement strand
GTGAAGGATGAAGGATGAAGGATGAAGAAAAGCAATTGCCGCTTGGGCTTTCTTCATCCTTCATCCTTCATCCTTCATCCTTCTTCCTTTCCCCGCTTAGTCCACCGGCAGTCGCGCGAGGACTTTGTAGCCGCCGTCTCGGACTTCCGCGATGTAGAGGTCGCGCCGGCCGTCGTGATCGGGGCCCAGGGTGTAGGTTCCACCCACTCCTTCAACCCGGCGTTTTTCCTCGATCAGCTTGTCCAGATAAGATTTGACGTCATCCCGACTGAAGCCCGCTTCGCGCACCGCCTCGGCAAGCAGGTAGACTGCGTCGTAGGCGAATGCTTGTCCGTAACCCGGCTCGTCTCCGGCCAGTCGTTTATAATCAGCCACGAACTTGGCGGCTCGGGGGCTGGCGGTGTCCGGCACAAAAAACTGGGAGAACCGGATCCCGTGAGCTTCGAGCGGCGGGCCTTTTAGAAACTCGACGGTTCCCAGGGTATCCCCGCCAAGGATTTCTGCTTTACTGCCTGAGCGGCGGATCCCTTCGATCGTCCAATTGGCCGCCTCTTCGCGCTGGAACAAAGCATAGAGCTGCGGCTGGCCTTCGCCGTTAAGGCGTTCGATTGTGGAGCGAATCAACTGCTGATCCTCAGGACGAAGCAGATTTCGGTGCATGACGCTGGAAACGATGGAGCCGCCCAACCGTCGCACTTCCTGTTCGAACATCTGAGCCACGCCGCGGCCGTAGTCATCGTTCACGTAGAACGTGGCAATTCGCTTCTTCCCCCACTTTTCGACGGCGTAGCGGGCAAGCGCCGGCCCTTGTTTGGCATCGGACAGGCAGAGCCGATAAGTCCAGTTACCTACATTGGTAATCGCGGGCGAGGTCGCTATCGTGACGATCTGCGGAATCCGGCGCTGATTGTAAAACGCGGCGCCGGAGAGGGTGGAAGCGCTATCGCTGTGACCGATCACGGCAATCAGGTTCGGAGTGTTGGCGAAGCGTTCTGCCCATTGCAGAATTTCGCTCGCCTGGGCTATGTCTCGGACGGTCCAGTCCATGCCTGCCAGTTCGATGGGAATACCCCCGATGCCGCCGGCCCGGTTGATTTCATCAGCCGCAAGGCGCACTGCTTCATGGTTTTGTACGCTCAGAGCCACTCCTATGACCACCTTATCCGGGTCCGATGAGCAGCCGGCCAATAGGACAGCGAGCATGACGCTGAGCAGAAGTGACAGGCGTTTGGATTGGACGTTCATTTTTTCAGGATTCCGTTCGTATTTTCCGGCGCGCTCTCCGCGGCGGACTTGACCTGGTCGGACGTATAAAAAGGCATCGAAACCGCCAGGGACAGGCCGTTTTCACTACTCTGACCGCTTAGCCGCCCATGGAGCTGGTCAGCCAAGGCGGAACACAACGCCAGGACCGAGGACAAGGTCTCGGGCGTGTTCTTGTCTGTCGAAGCTCCGCCTTTCTGAGGATCACCGCTTTTCTTAAGTCCGCCATCGCTGAAGATCTCGACTACGGCCCGGTTCTCTTTGACAGCGGTTCTCACGGTGATTGACGCGGCGCCGAATCTGTCTCGAACCGACTCGTCGGCCGCTGTGAGGAGCGTCAGAATCAGCTGGCGCAGCTGAGAAGCATTCACATGGACCACGGGGTTCGACGAGGCATATTCGCGGACGAGACGGACGTTGTGTACTTTCATCTCGTACTCGCGAAGCTGCACGACCGGCTCAATCAAGCCGTTAATACCGAGGAACGCCTCTTCGCCCGCTAACGGTTCGGCCACTTGAAGAAGATTTGAGACAATCCGCCGGCAACGATCCGCCTGGGCAAGAATGTCTTCAAGGATGCGAATCTCGTCTGCGTCCCGGCGTGTCGCGGCCACTTTCATCTTCTGCAGCTCGGCAAAACTCGCGATGGCGGTCAGCGGGTTGTTCAGTTCCCGTGCCGCTCCCCGGATCAAGTCGGAGAGCACGTTGACCGAGTGAGTCCGGACCAGGTCGGACTGCAGGCTCTCGACCTGTCTTTGGCGGGCCTGGACCTCGCCTTCCAGGGACGCGTAATTGGCCGCCAGTGTATCGGCCATGAAATTAAAGCTGCGGGCAAGCTGTCCTATTTCGTCTTCGCGCCTCACCGGCGATCGCACGGATAAGTCACCGTCCCTGATCTGCTCAGAGGCTGTGACTAACTCCTGAAGAGGTTGCAGGATCCGCTTTCTGAGCAACCAGGTAATGAGACCGAGAACCAGGACGAGGACAGCGGCCAACGAAGCAATGGCCAGCTGGGCTCTCTGCAGAGAACCGTTTACACTTCGCAACACGGCCTGGAGTTTCTCGACCTGGACGCGATTCAACAGTTCGAATTCCCGCTCCAGCCGCTCGCCCAGCTGTTCCAGCCGGGCAATCCCTTCCCGGGCACCGTCTCGCTCTCCGGTGCGGAGCTCTTCAAAAATCTGCAGCGCCTCGACCGCCAATTCACTCTGCAGGCTGCGGATCGCCTCGACGGTCAGACGTTCTTCGCTGCCGATGTTCAACGTGACATACCGCGTCTGCTTCGCGCCCAATTCGTAGTTAAGTTGGCTGAACCGATGGGGGAAGACAGGATTGACCTGCTCGAACTGCCGGTGGACCATGTTGATCTGTTCTTGGATGCCTGACCGGAGTTCTTGGTTCAGTTCGAAAGTATTCTGAAGGTTGCGGGCCAGCGTATTGGCCTGATCGGAAAGGACCATGTACCGGTAGGTCAATTGGCCGATAAACAACAGCACAACCAGGAAGGTGACGGTCAGGATGATCAACACCTGTCCGGAGATTTTCGTCCAACCCGGTTTGCTTTTGGCCGCCGTCCCCGCTCGCGGAGCGGTTAGGCTCTCCGCTTTTTCCATGCCGCTCGCCCTATGATAGCCCAAGTACAGGGTTTGAGGATGGGAATGATGATAGTAAGCGCCGGGGGCAGGGAAGGGCCGTCTTTGCCCCCGTTAGGGGGCAAAGACGGCCCTCCTTCCCTGCGCCGCCCTAGGTTCCCGGTTCGGTACAGACTGTCGTGCCTCCCAGCGTCCGAATCGCATCCGCACTCGACCAAACTGCCCGAAACAAGTCCGGCCGGAACCGGTCGAGTGGAAGGTCATTGCAACCGTCGTGCGCGAGCAGACGGCCCTCGTTGAGAAGCGTGCGCAGCAGACGAGCGCCCAGCCTTGATCGAGAATCAGTCGCTTGGTCCAGGGCATGTTCAAGAGACAGTTCACTCGTAACAGGCAATGACTTGACGAAATTGATGATACGAGCGGTCAGGAGCAGCGTGTAAAGGTCATCCCTGGAAACGAGGTCCGAATGGCAGGGCAGCGCGGTCAGACGGGCGAATTTCAGCTGATCGGCCCTTCCCCGCTCCTTCTCCCACAGCGCACAGCCCGGCGCCAGGTAGAAAATCGAAGCGCCGACGAGCAACGGCAGTCCCGCCAGGAAGGCCAAGGTCCGGATCATCGAGTCGAGTGACTCTCCGGGGAGACCTAAGATCTGGTAGCCGATCACGCGCATACCGAGCTGAAACGCCGTCTGGACCGTCTGCTCGAAGGCGACAACGTCGCACGGACGGTAGTGGTCCGAGCAAACCTGGGGATTCGCGCTGACCAGGGATAGATTAAGCTGCGAGAAGCCCGCTTTCTCCATTAGCACGACTAGCTCGGGGTCCAGGCCGAAGTAGCACAGCCCGTTCATTGCGAACAGTTCCAGGGAACCGGGCGGGAAGCGGCCAATGACTTCTTGAAGCAGCTGCTCTGTCTGCCGACGGTCAGCAGCGAAATTGTCGTCTTCGAAATCAAAAAGTGAATAACCGTCCGCATACCGCATCGCGATCTCGTCGAGGATCGACTGATTGGATCGTCTCCGGTAGGCCTTCCCAAAAGTGCTGCGAACCGAGCAGAAATCGCAGCGGTAAGGGCAGCCGCGAGAGGAGACAATGGTCGCCACGGGCCGGGCGCGCGAGGCGTAGTGGCGCGGATTCAAATCGGATGAATCGGGAACGGGCAGGTCTTCAATCGAAAAGCTCTCGTCGGAATCATTCAGGATGCGCTGACCTTCATACTTAAATCCAAGGTTAGCCACCGTCCGCAGCTCGCTGCCGCTCTCAAGAGCTTCAATCAATTTCACCAGCGGACGCTCGCCCTCGCCGCGAATGATGAAATCGACGGCGGGATCGGCGAGCACGGCTTCCGGCAGTGCGGTCGGGTGGCTTCCCCCCATCACAATAGGCACGTCGATCCGTTTCTTGATTTCGCGTGCGCATTTGATCGCCTCTTCGTGGTAGGTCGAGAACAGGGACGAGATGCCGACCAGATCGGGCTTCTGTTGGGCGACGAAAGAACCGACGTCCTCAAAAGCCGCTCCGAAGTGGTAGTAGGCGCTAAAGAGCGAGAACGGGCTCAAATCCTTGCCCGGGTAGTAGGCCCTGAGGTATCCAAGCTCGTCAGGCAAACGGATGGTCCGCCTCCCATGTCCGGCGTGGAAATCTTTCACGAGGACTTCGATGTGGGGAAGATGCTTTCGGACAGCCGCCTTGAGGTAGCAAAGCCCGATCGGCTGCAGGCGAAGCTCCGTATCGTAATAGTCCTGAACGGGGGGCTGAAGGAGGAGGAGTTTCATAAAGCAGGTGCAGGCCGCTGGCGCGGCCTGCAGAAATCCCCCGCGGTTACGACTTCGGCGTGGGGTGAGCGATCTTCGTCCAGGCTTCCTTGAAGTTGAAGCCCTTGAAGGTGGGGCTCTGCTGGTTGTGACACGTCTTGCACTGCTTCTCGGCCGAGCCGTCAGCAACGGAGATCGGAGTCAACCCAGCGGCAACAGCCTTGGCATGGTCTTTCATGACCGCCATGGTTTTGTAGTCGGAGCCCGCGCCGTGGCAGCTCTCGCACTGCACACCGTCCTCTTTAACGAACGTCGGCTTCAGATCCGCGGCCGCGGCGCCGGCGGCGGCAATATGGCACTTCAGGCACTGCTGTGCCTCGGAAGCCGCGCCCTTTACGCCGGCCTTCTCGGCCACTTTCTGGGCCTCGGGCGTCTTCAGAGTTGCAAAGGCCTTCGCATGGCCGCTCGCCTGCCAGATCGGTTGCTGCTTCCCCTGCTTGTCTGTCTTATGGCAAGGAGTGCAGGCTTTGACACCGACGTAGGAGTGGGCCCCGGCGGCCGCGTAGCCGGTCATAACTGATACTAAGAATGCCAATGAAACGGTAACGACTCTCCTCATCAACACCTCCTCTACTGTGAACGTGAGAATTGCTTCTACTTGGCCGGAGCGGCGGCCGCCACTACTTTGGGCGTGCTGACGTATCCGACCATCTCGTCCTTTCTCACCTCATTGACGACCACTTCGTACAACGCTCGGTTGCGTCCGGCATAAAAAGTCACCGGCTTATTCACGTAAATCTGCTTATGATCCATGGCCCGATCGTCGACGAACAGCTTAAAATCGACGTACTGCTTTTTGACATCGGCTTTGCGCAGCTCAAGTCCGATACCGGCCAGATTCGTTCGCTGCTTCTTTCGGATATTGAAGGTCAGATAATCCCTTTCGCCGCGCTTGCGCAGCTCGTCGAGCCCCGAGGAGTTCGTGGCTATCATGCTGCCTTGTTCGGTGACCAGCACGCCAATCCGGGCCAGCTCGGCTTTCGTCTTGTTGAGCTCTTCCTGCCCGCTTCGGACCTCCTCTCGGACCTGGGTCACGTCATTGCTGACCCCGGCGATCTTGGTATCGGCTTCCTGTTTTAACGTGTCGACCTTCTCCGCATCGGCCTTAGCCGCAATCTGCCTGCTCAACACATTGACGTTGCGGGCCTGTTCCTGCTGAAGTTGACGAGCCAAGGCCTGGGCGCGCTTCAACTCGGCTTCCGTCAAGCCCATGTGCTCTTGCATCACCTGGGTCTCTGACTGGAGGCCGGCCACCTTTCTGTCCCCCTGTTCCAGCCGGCGGGTTATGAGCTCGAGGTTCTGGTCAATCGCCGCCAGCCGCGCCTGGGTCTTGGCGGCCTCGTCTTTCCGCTGCTCGTTCCAGGTGATGAGGAAAAAGAGGATGACACCGCCAAGCAACAGGGCCACGACTCCCAAAATTGTGGGGAGGGCAGATCCGCCGCGGTGTCCGGGTTGAACCTTGGGTGGAAGCGGGCGACCGATGAGGTCATTCAAGGGCGCAGAGCGCGCCCCCGGCTCACTGTGAGGAAGGGGTGGTGGGGATGGAGGGGACACCCGCAAAGGAGCACCGCACGAAGAACAGAACTTGCTGCTTTCAATACTGGTTGCGCCGCATTTTTCACACGTAGCCATATTTTCCTCTCAATCTTGAGCCGACAATTCAAGTTTTTCCTCGGGTATACGGTCGAGAATATACTGCAGTGTCCCGTCGGAAGTCGAGTTTCCGCTGACCGCTGACCACTACCCACTGCCCGCTACCCACTGCCCGCTGCAAGAGAAGTGGCATATTTAACAGTCTGTCCATTACAAGTTTGCAGTTCCGATCACAAATCCGGATGCATTGCGGGTGGGAAGCGTTCATTTGGGCAATTCGTCAGTGGTCAGTGGTCAGTGGTCAGTGGTCAGTGATTTTTCCCTTGACTCTCCCCTTGGGGGAGACCATAGATTCCATAACTGCCGAAAAGAGAGCATGTCGCGACATGGCTATGTACACCATCGGCGAGTTCTCGAGGATTACCGGGCTGTCGATAAAGACAATCCGGCTGTATCACGAAAAAGGGTTGCTGGAGCCGGCTTTCGTGGATGAATTCACGAATTATCGGTACTTCACCGACCACAATGTGGAAAGAGCCCGAGCGATCGCTTATTTGCGACAGCTCGAATTTCCGCTGGCCGAGATTCAGAGCCTTCTGTCCGAGTTCCGCGAAGATGCACAAATACTGCCGTTCCTCGAGAAACAGAAAGAGGTCATCCAGTCGAGGATCAGGGAGCTAAGCCAGGCAGCCTCCTCACTGGACAACATTATTAGGCAGGAAAGAGAGGTTATGACCATGAAGCGACAAATTGAGACCGAGGTTCAGGAGAAGGACGTCGACGACCAAACGATCATCAGCTTGCGGTGGAAGGGAAAGTACGCGCAGTCGGGCAAGATGATCGGACAGGTGGCCAGGCAGGCAGGGCGCTTCATCCGCGGCGCGCCATTCAACCTGTATTACGACTCGGAATACAGGGAAGACGATGCGGATATCGAGTCGTGCTTCCCGGTCGGAGGGCTGTCCGGGAACCACGCCAAAGCCGCCCGCATTCTGCCGGGCGGAAAATGCCTCAGCTTGATTCATCGGGGGCCCTACAAGCAGATCGGACTTTCGTACAAGCGGATCTTCGGGTACCTGGAACGAAAGGGCTATCACGCCGTCCCGCCCTCGAGGGAAATCTATCTGAAAGGCCCGGGAATGATCTTCCGGGGCAATCCCAGGAATTACCTCACCGAAATTCAAGTCATGATCGCACCCGAAAAGGAGACAGTCTGATGAAAGCCAAGACGGACAACAAGATTGATTTCTCCAAGACCCACAAAGACCTCTATTCGGCGACCCAGAAGATCAAGGAAGTGAACCCCGGCCGAGGGACCTTCTTGTCGGTCGTCGGGCAAGGAGCGCCGGGGGGGCCTGCGTTTCAAAGCGCGGTAGAAAAACTCTACACGCTGGTCTACACCGCGAAGTTCGGCGTTGCGAAAGCGAAGGGCTTTGACTTCAAGGTCTCCAATCTGGAATGCCTGTACGATATTCCAGACCCGGCACGCACGCCTAAAGACGAATGGAAGTGGCAATTCCTGGTCCGAATTCCGGAGCAGTTGTCCGAGAAGGACTTGCAGCAGGCCCGGGAAGCGGTGCAGAAGCGCAAAGAGCTGGACACGTCCGCAGTGAAGCGGATCCCGTTTGAGGAGGGCCGCTGCCTCCAGACGCTGCACTTGGGACCGTACGACCAGGTCGGGGGGACTTACGACGCGTTGCTAAAGCACGCTTCGGAGAACGGCTTGGATCCATCCGGAGCCGCCGCTCACGAGATCTACCTGAACGACCCGCGCCGAGTCCCGCCCGAGAAGATCAAGACCATAGTCCGCCTACCGGTGGCGGAGAAGAAGTAGGACAGGCCAGTAGGCCCGCGCGTCTGGAGCGCGGCTGTTAGCGACGCCTGACGGCGTGCCCGCGGATAACGCGGATCCACGCAGATATCGCGGATAAAGGCGCCGCCTGGGGCCGTTGGGCGGCGCGCCTTTATCCGCGATATCTGCGTGGATCCGCGTTATCCGCGGGCACGCCGTCAGGCGTCGCTAACAGCCGCGCTCCAGACGCGCGGGTTTTGGATACCATTCGTGCGCGTCCCCCTCCCCCTGTTAAGTCCTCGTTAAATCTCTGGATTCCGCACCCGCCACTCGAACTATTTTCTGCTGTCCGGAATCCAACCTATGGCATACTCCCGAGGCTGTTGTAGAAAATGTCACCGAAAGCACATCCCGATGGCCCAGAAATGGGGCATTCTTTTCCGGTAAATCCATGAAAAAATATCTCATTATCCTTGCGTTCGTCTTTCTAACGCCTCGCCTGTCCCCGGCTCAAGCTCTTCCAGGGGGTCCGAACGATGGGACTTATATCGTCTTATTGAAAGAACCTTCAGTTGTAGAGAAGGTGCTGGAGACAATGTCCGGAGAATCCAGGGCGGTTCGACGCCACGTCCTGTTCAGCAGCGCAACCGAAGAGTATCAGCGCTCCCTTGAGCAATCCCAGCAGCGGACCATCAAGGCTCTCACCGCGGTGAAGCCGGCTGCCGGGCCCGGAGGCGCCCAGATGAGCACTGCCCCGCGAATCACCGTCCTCGACCGGCGGTCCTTCCTGCTCAACATGCTGGTGGTCAGGTGTTCGCCGGAGATGCTGATCGAATTGCGCAAGCGTCCAGACGTGAAGGCGGTGTATCCGAACCGGAACCGAAAGCTGCATATGGATTCGGCCCCAACTATCGTCTCCGCCGTTGCTGTTTGGGAAATGCTCGGAGGCATCAAGAGTGCCGGGCAAGGGGTTCGCATCGGGATCATTGACACTGGGATCAATCAGGCGCACCCGATGTTCAATGATCCGGACCTCGCTGCTCCGTCAGGATTCCCACGCCCCGCCGAGTTCTCAGCGTATACCACGAACAAGGTGATTGTGGCGCGCGACTACGTCAAGACCGAGTACAACTATGCCACCCAGGCTGTACATACGCCACAAGACGAGAAGGGACATGGGACATCCGTCGCGAGCATCGCAGCAGGCGGCCTCGTGGCGACCCCTTACGTCCCGATTCAGGGCATGGCACCCAAAGCCTACCTGGGCAACTACAAGGTGTTCGGGCAACCCGGAGTCAACGACGAGGCCAAGACAGCCGCGGTTGTCGCGGCTATCGACGACGCGGTCAAAGACCAGATGGACGTCATAAACATGAGTCTCGGAGGACTCGCCGAGCCCCCGGCCAGCGACCCGGAACAGCAGGCGATTGCCAAGGCCACGGAAGCCGGAGTCCTGGTAGTAATCTCTGCTGGCAACGAGGGGCCGAACCCCGGGACCGTCGCTTCGCCGGGTACGAGTCCTGAGGCTCTGACGGTCGGCGCGACGCTGCACAGTCGATACCTTGCCGCCGGGATCGATGTCACGTCCAGTGATACGACCGTCCCCGTAGAACTGGCACGCGTTGCCTATAACCCTGCGGTCGGCCAGACGATTTCGGCAAAAGTGGGACCGACTCCGCTGGCTTCAATCCTTCCTTACGATCCGACTGGCGAGGGGTGCTCAGCCCTCCCATCCGGCAGCTTAACCGGAAAAATGGCTCTTATTAAAAGAGGAGGCTGCCGCTTTGCCGACAAGGCCAGCAATGCCATACACGCGGGAGCGGCGGGTGCGATCGTTTATCAGAACGTAGATGAGCCGCCCATCAACATGTCGGAAGTAGACCCTGCGCAGTTGACTGTCATGATTGAAAAGCCCGCCGGTGAGGGGCTCCAGGCGCTCCTGCCCGGCCATTCCGTGTCGGTGACGCTGCGTCCTCAGACCGAGATTTTCAAGTTCCTGTCATCGAAGAACCAGATTGCCTCGTTTAGTTCCCGTGGCCCGGACATCATGTTCCAGGTAAAGCCTGATATTGTCGCACCCGGTCAGGACATCCTCGCGGCAAGCATGGAGGGCGGCTACGCGAGGGGACTCAACGGGACCAGCTTTTCGGCACCCATCGTCACCGGGGCCGCTGCCTTGATCTTTCAGCTGCATCCGACGTGGACTGCCGAGAATGTGAAATCGAGCCTCGTAAACACTGCGGATCGTGGCGTGACTTGGGACGGCGAAGAGGCCCACGTGATCGACACAGGAAACGGGCGTCTGAACGTCGAGAAGGGAGCAGGCGCGTCCGCTCTTCTTAACCCGGTCAGCGTAAGCTTCGGCGCCATTGATCAGGCGCCAACTCAGGATCTCCAGCGGATCGTAAAGGTCAGCAACCCGAGCTCAACCGCGTCGGAGACCATCTCGGCCGAGCTGGTCGAAACCGCTCCTCATCCTTCCGTACAACTGAGTGTCACTCCGCTTGCCTTGAGCCTCGGACCCGGCCAATCGGGCGAATTCACCGTCAAAGCCAAGGTTTCTTCACCGCTCCAGTACGGAACGTTCGAAGGGTATCTGAAGTTCTCGTCATCCATTTCTTCAGTACCGACAACCGCTTCCTACTGGGGAGCTCTTCCGGTGGAAGATCACTCTCAGCTGCTGAAAGTAGCCCAAGACGGTTCCGCGACTTACGGCACGCTTGCCTCGGCGATTGTGGCAGCGCGACCCGGCGCTACGATTGAGATCCAGGACACCGCTATCTATCAAGGTTCACTGACGATCGGCGCCAACAGGGATGGCCTGCCTCTGCACGGCCTTACTCTTCGCGCTCGAAGCGGCCAGTCCCCCATATTGGTTTCTGATTCGGGTGATGCCGGAATCGTTCTCACCAGCGTCGATCGGGTGACGCTGGACGGGCTGACGATAATGCAAGGCCTTTACGGAGTCATTGGCATCGAGTCGAGTGGCACCCTGGCCAATGTACTCATGGACAGCAACAGGTCGGGTGCAGGGTTTGAAAACAGCCAATTCACGTTACGGAATACTACTATCAGGAAATCGACGAGCACCGGACTTCTGGCCATCGATAGCCGACTGAACCTTTCCAACGCCACCATCCAGGAGAACGGAGGAGAAGGCGCATATTTTGTGGATTCGCCCGCACTGATTCAACACAGCATCATTGGACAGAATCAGATGGAGGGAGTTGTTGGGATCGGGGAATCGCTGGGCCTATTCGACTCGACCGTCGAGAAGAACCAGTCTACGGGAGTGGTCTTGTTTGAAACGTCCTCGGTGTTGAAAGGGAACGTGATTAAGGAAACTACCGGGCAGCAGCCCGATGGGATCTCGGCGCTTGGCGACATGACGCTCTGGGTTCAGGACAACCAGATACTGAACAACGCACGGCACGGATTGACTGCCGACCTGGGTCCCGACGTTCACTTTTTGCGGAACCAGGTGACAGGCAACCGCTCGCTCGGCTTCTATCTTTCCAATGCCTCGGGAACGATCCAGTCAAGCTGGCTGACCGGCAACGGCCGAGGAATCCGGCTTGAGTCTTCCGACCTCGACCTTTCCAACAGCGTCATCAGTGGATCGACCAGCCTGACGGACGGCGACGGGATTTACGCCGACAATGGGCGGCTGGCGATTCGGAACACGACTATTGTCAAGAACCAGAAGAAAGGCCTGAAAATCATCGGTGCCGAGCACGTTCTGACCAACTCCATCCTCTACCAGAACGCCGGTGGGGATATCGAGGGAGGAACCCAGGCCAGCGTTCAGTACAACATTATTGGCGACGGCAATTTCGCCGGGACTAATGGGAACTTGCAGACCGATCCCCGTTTTACGGATGCCCTCAGCGGCGACTTCTCATTGAGATTGAATTCGCCGGCCGTCGATGCCGCCAGCCCTGATTATCCGACTGGCACCGTTGACGCCTTCTCGCTCGAACGAGTTGTCGACGGGAACGGTGACGGACAGGAGCAAGCAGATATCGGCGCACTCGAGTACAACTCGAAGAACTGGGTCCCACTTGTTTTGCCTGTCCTGTCGTCCGGCGGAACCGGCTTGAGCGAGTCCGTGGGCCTCGCGATGGTCAACACCTCTGCGGAAACTGCGCACGTTGAGTTGACCGGCTTTGATATCAGTGGCGGTCACGTGGGTGCGGTGTACAAGAAGGATATCCCCGCCGCTTCGCAGTTCAGTATTCTCCTGAACGAGGCCCTTCCGAGCCTGAAGCAGGGGTGGGTCCAAATCACCAGCAACAAGCCGGATCTCATGAGCTTTTCGCTGCTCTTTAACGCAGGCTTGACGAAAATGGATGGAGCCGAGCTTTCAAGCGCCATATCCTCCAAGCTGCTTTTCCCCGAGATACGGAAACAGGTTTCCAGTGACACACAACTGTTTGTCGTTAATCCGAATGCCGAGCAGGTCGAGGTGGAGCTCAGGTTTCACACAGCGACTCAGAACACGCTCCTTCTTTCTCAGAAGATCAGTGCGCACGGAGCTTACAGCCGTGCTTTCTCCACCTTCGGAGGTGGCAGTATCAGCGGCGGGTATGTGACGGTCGAAACAAAGGAGGGCAAGCCGGTTTTCGGAATGGAGATCTTCAGCAGTGCGAGTTCCGTTGCCGGATTGCTCGGACTCGATATGACTCGTCCTCAAGCCACGCTTCTTGGTGCTCAGCTTGCCTCGACGAGCGCGGTTGATACCATCCTTAACGTCATCAATCTCGGGACCACCGCGGTTGACGTTACTTTCGAAGCGTTCGATGAAGCCGGCACCCTCCTCAAATCGGTGGTCGCAACCAAGCTGGCAGCCGGACAGCAGTATCGCAAAACAGCAACCGAGATTTTCGGGCTTGGGAAGGACATCGTAGGCTGGGCTCGCATCGGCGCCACGAACGGCAAACTGGTGGGATGCCTCAGTTTCAGCGATACGGCCGGGAACTTCATGGCCTCGCTCCCACTGCAGGCTGCCGGCGCCCGGGAGTTCGTGCTCGGGCACGTCGCCCAAACCGACGAGGTCTTCACCGGAGTGACGTTGTTGAACGCAGGGACCGGCTACGCCGAGGTCAGCCTCGAGGTGCTGGACAAGACCGGAGCCTCGAAGGGTATTTCGCTCTTCGAGTTGAAACCGAACGAAAAGCGTGCTCGACTGCTGACCGAGTACATCCCCGACCTTGCAAAACAGGAAGGCGGGTTTGTGCGTGTCCGTTCAAGCGCCCCGATCTTCGGTTTCGAGCTCTTCGGACATAACCTGCTCCGCTTCATGTCCGCCGTCCCCCAGCAGGTGGTTGTATATTAATCAAAAAGCAGGAGTCAGAAGTCAGGAGTCAGAAGTCAGAATGAAAAGACCAGCGGGCAGGTAAGCCCTTATTCATTCTGACTCCTGACTTCTGACTTCTGCTTTTCTCAATAGCCCTTCTTGAGCCCTTCGTCTTCGTCGATGATGTAGTGGGTGTCGGCCGGGACGTCCTTGAACTCCTGCTCTTTGCCGCTGGGCCACCAGATCTTGACGCTATCCGCCTTCGCCGCCTGGGCGAGACCGAAATGCGCACGCGGATCGCTCGAGGAGTAGATACCGACCGTCCGCTTGATCTCCCAGATTTGGCGCAGCTCGCCCGTCTGGACCGTGATCCTGGCGCCGATCCCGTCGCGATTGCTCTTGCGGCCCACGGTCCTGAACATCAGCCAGTGGTTGTGGTCCCGGCGATCGTTGCGCAACAGCTGTGGCGCCCCGTTCAAAGTCGCGCACAGAATATCGATATCGCCGTCATTGTCGTAATCGCCGAAGGCGACGCCCCGGCTGGGCAGCGGGCGAAGGAGATCCTGGCCGGAATCTGCCGTAACGTCTTTGAAAGTCGAATTCTTCTGGTTGAGGTAGAGCGTCTTCGCCTGTCCCCAGGTTTCGTTGAGATTGCGGCCAATCAGGTAAGGGTAAACGTGGCCGTTAGCGTGGAACAGGTCCTTCCAACCGTCCAGGTTCAGATCAACAAACCGGGTGCCCCAGCTGACGGTCAACTGTGGATTCAGGATGCCTGACCGGGAGGTGACATCCTCGAACATCAGGTTCCCCTGGTTGTGATAGAGCGTGTTGTACTCCATCGAGAAGTGCGTGCTATAGACGTCGAGGAGGCCGTCATTGTCGTAGTCGGCCGCATCAATCCCCATGTTCGCCTGTTCCTGGCCGTCGGCACTCACAGCCAGGCCGCTCAGGAAACCGCTCTCCTCAAAAGTCCCGTCGCCTTTGTTCACGAAGAGCAGGTTGGGTGTAGCGTCGTTGCCGACCAGGAGGTCGAAATCCTTGTCATTATCAAAATCGGCCCAGAGAACGCCGAGGCCGAACAGCTTGTCCCGATCCACGGCGCCGCTCTTTTGAGTGACATCGCTGAAGACACCATTCCCGTCGTTGTGATACAGCACGTCGGGCGCGCCGACCAATCCCCGGGGTCCGCACATCACCGGATTGCCCCGGTGATTACACCGAGGGTCGGGGAGATGGTTGAGATCGATGGTCAGGTAGTTGGCGACGTACAGGTCGAGGAGCCCGTCCTTGTCGTAATCGCCGAACGCCGCCGAGGTGCTCCAACGTGGGTCGCTGACACCGGCTTTCGAAGTCAAATCCGTGAAGGTGCCGTTTCCATTGTTGTGGTAAAGGACGTCGGGACCGAAGTAGGTCAGAAGCAGGTCGACCCATCCGTCGTTGTCGTAATCGCCGGTGCAAATGCCCATGCCCCATCCGCGAAAGGTTATGCCCGCCTTTTCGGTCACCTTCTCGAACGAGCCGTTGCCACGGTTGTGGTACAGCTCGGCATGCGGACTGTCGTTCTTGGCCAGGCGTTCCCGGGCGGAGCCCTGGGCGATTATGATGTCCAGCCAACCGTCATTGTCGTAGTCGAGGAAACCGATCCCTCCCCCTTTTGTCTCGAAGATGTAGTCCTTCACGGTCGGATCGCCGTTGATGTGCTGGAAATCCAGGCCGGCAGACGCAGCTACATCAGTAAACGTCGGCATTGGGTCGAAACCGTCGGCGGCGGAGGGAAGGAGGGCGAGGGAGATAAGAACAGCGATCAGAGCCGCGAGCGAAAGAGGGAGTCGAAAAAACCGAGCACGAGCACGAGCACGAAAAACAAAGACCAACATATTGAACGCTATAATAATCCACCGCTCGAGCTTTTCGTGCTCGTGCTCGTAATCGGTTTTTTCGGACATTTCCCACAGCTTGGCAAGCGCTCGGCCCTGACGCGAGCTAGTATCCTTTACGCAATCC
>Ga0105091_10000583_pt1 | contig 15362 bp, 15 predicted proteins | sample PPLLak1March2015_FD_87022 | JGI IMG/M metagenome (GOLD analysis project Ga0105091, IMG submission 87022) | Freshwater sediment microbial communities from Prairie Pothole Lake near Jamestown, North Dakota, USA - PPLs Lake P7 Core (1) Depth... | ecosystem: Environmental > Aquatic > Freshwater >... | reverse complement strand
GGCCTGCTGCAGCGCATCGTAGATGCCGGGCTTACCGTCGCTCATACCGCTGATTGCATCACCCACCGGCTGCACGAAACAATTGATCAGGGTAGCCTGCAGCGTGGTACCGGCGGCGGAGTTGATGCGCCCGCCCGGTATGAATCCATGCTCCAGCGCCCACAGAAACTCTACCTCCCACACGACCGGGTCTTTCTCGACCGCTGCCAGCCCACGCGCCACCCGTTTTCGCACGTCATGTGCGGTTGTTTCTCCAGCTTTACAGTATTTTTCCAGCAGGACTTCCGGGGTAATTTCTTGTTCAATCAAGGGCGTATGGATTTTCTTGGATTTCATAATCTGGAGCCGTGAGTGTGGGTTGAAAAATTATCCCGCTGATTATCCCCCCAATTGCGGACATAAAAAAAGCCCAATATTTTGGGCTTGGACTTGACAGAAAATTTCTGTTTGCAATTCAACCGGATGAGATTTAGGATCATTAGAACAGTCTTATAAAGCACAATTAATTACTTTGAGCGGCTGATCAGGATAACCAGATAAACGTAGCCATACGCCCGGTCACGCCGTCTCTCCGGTAGGAATAGAAGCGTTCAGGATCACTATAGGTACACCGGTCGCCACCATAGATGCGGGTGATGCCGAGTGCATGCAGACGCAAGCGTGCAAGCTGATACAGGTCGGCCAGCCACTTGCCGTTGCCACCCGGCACAAAAGCTGCCACGGCTTGTGGATGCTTCATCACAAAGGCGGTGCGTACTTCATCACCCACCTCAAATTTGGCGGGGCCGATAGCGGGTCCCAGCCAGGCCATCAGCGTGGGTGCCGGCACTTTCATCGCGCCAACAGTCGCTTCAATGACACCATCGCACAGGCCGCGCCAGCCCGCGTGAGCTGCGCCGACCACACTGCCGCTTTCATCGCACAGCAGGATGGGCAGGCAGTCTGCCGTCATAACCACGCACACCGCGCCGCGATGGCTGCTAATGATGGCATCGGCTTCGGGCAGACAGCCGGCATGCCCGGCATCGGCCACGCTGATGCCATGCACCTGGTTTAGCCACACCGGTTCGCTGGGACACAGGGTGTTGAGCAGCATACGGTTGCGCGCCACTGTCAGGGGATTGTCACCGACATGGCTACCCAGATTGAAGCTGGAGTAAGGGCCGACGCTGGTGCCACCATTGCGCGTAGTTTGCAGCGACTTTACATTCGCGGGAGCCGGCCAGTCGGGGATGAGACAGTGCTGCGAAATACTCATATCATAAGTACTTGATTATATTGAATAATTTAACATTATCACAACCATGCTGGAGCGCCGACGTCCCCGACGGCAAGCGTATTGAAAGCAAGCCGACGAGGACGTCTGCGCTCCCACAAAATATTAATTCGCTCTGATCGCTGCCAAAAGTTGCTGCATATCTTCCGGCATGTCCACCTGCCACTCCATCCACTCCCCCGTTTCCGGGTGCTCCAGTCCGAGGCGCTCGGCATGCAGCGCCTGTCTTGGGAAGGCGGCAAGAATGTCACGCATCTGTGGCGGGCATTTCTGCGTGCCCTTGATGTAGATATGGTCGCCCACCAGCGGGTGGCGGATAGAGGCCATGTGCACGCGTATCTGGTGGGTACGGCCGGTTTCCAGCTTGCAGCGCAGCAGGGTGCAGCCGGGGAAGGATTCGACGATTGCATAATGGGTAACCGCGGGCTTGCCGCCTTCCACCACCGCCATTTTGGTGCGCTGCGAGGGATGACGGTCGATCGGCGCATCCACCCTGCCGCCACGCGCAACTTCGCCGTGCGCCAGAGCGAGATATTCGCGGCTGACAGTGCGCGCCTGCAATTGGCGCACCAGGTCGGTTTGCGCGATAAGGGTTTTGGTGACGACCAGCAGACCGCTGGTGTCCTTGTCCAGCCTGTGCACGATGCCGGCGCGGGGAATTTCGGCCAGATGTGGCGCATGGTGCAACAGTGCGTTAAGCAGGGTGCCTTCCCAGTTGCCGCTGCCTGGGTGTACAACCAGGCCCACCGGTTTGTTGATGATAAGGATGCTGTCATCTTCGTAAATAATATCCAGCGGAATATCCTCGGCCAGATAGGGCTGCTCGGCCGGGTTGCTTTGCGGCACCAGTTCGATGAGTTCGCCTCCCCACACCTTTTGTTTGATGGTGGCAGAGGCGCCATTGAGCGTCACTTGCCCTTGCGTCACCCATTCCTGCAGGCGGCTGCGCGAATACTCCGGCAACAGTCTGGCCAACGCCTGGTCGAGCCGCATGCCGCCGTATTCAAGGGGGACTTTAAAATTGAGCGGGGAAAGGGTAGCCGGATTTTCGGAGCTTGGGTTTAGCGGGATTGGGTTTGCGGTATAATCGCGCAATATATTTTTGGGTTCAGTCATGCGCACCATTTTATCTGCTTTCCTGCTCTTCACGTTAATCTCTTTAACCGCTTGCAGCTCAACTCCCAAACAAGATTTAAGGCCAGCCCACGAACTCTATGCCGAAGCACAGACGGAAATGGAAGAGGTAAATTACGAAAAAGCCATCCAACTGCTGGAGACGATGCAGTCGCGCTACCCTTATGGCCGCTATGCACAGCAGGCACTGATGGAAATTGCCTACGCCAATTACAAGCTGAACGAACCCGATGCGGCGCTTTCTGCTGCGGACCGTTTCATCAAGCAGTTCCCCAACAGCCCGGGGCTGGATTACATTTATTATCTTAAAGGGCTGGTCAACTTTAACGACAATGCGGGATTTTTCAGCAAGCTCTCGCGCCAGGATCCCGCCGAACGCGACCCACAGACGCTGCGTGACTCGTTTGATTCATTCAGGGAGCTGGTTACGCGCTTCCCGGACAGCCAATATGCAGAAGACGCCAAGTTGCGCATGCAGTTTTTGATCAACACCCTGTCGCGTTCGGATATTCGCATAGCCAGCTACTATCTGCGTCGCGGCGCCTATATCGCGGCGGTCAACCGCGCGAACAATGTACTCAAAGAATTTCCACAAACCCGGCAATCGCGCGATGCCTTGCAGATTATGGTGTGGGCCTACGACGGCCTGGGACAAAAAGATTTGCGCGATGACGCACAACGCGTGCTCGATCTGAATATTGCCAGGGACGGCATCAAGCCGACAGTTGAAAATAGCCGTGAACGGGACGGCAGCTGGTGGCAATTTTGGCTGTAACACAGGATCGGGAGGTTGGATGAAATTCTGTTCTGAATGTGGCGCCCCCGTCGAGCTGCGCATGCCGCCGGATGACAATCGCGAGCGTCATATCTGCACCGTTTGCACCACCATCCATTACCAGAATCCCAAGATGATCGTCGGCGCCATCCCCGAATGGGAGGATGGCCGAATTTTGCTGTGCCGCCGCGCGATCGAGCCGCGTCACGGGTTGTGGACGCTGCCTGCGGGCTTTATGGAAAACGGCGAAACCACGCCCGAAGCCGCTGCCCGCGAAACGCTGGAAGAAGCCAATGCGCAGGTGCAAATCGGCGACCTCTATTCGATGTACAACATCCCTCACATCAATCAGGTCTACCTGCTGTTTCGCGCCCGTCTGCTGAATCTTGATTTCTCGCCCGGCGTGGAAAGCCTGGAGGTGGCGCTCTTCGCCGAGCAGGACATTCCATGGGATGCCTTGGCCTTTCGTGCGGTAAGCCTGACCCTGAAAGACTATTATGCCGACCGCCATGCCGGACACTTCAAGTTGCACATTGGCGACTTGCCAGCGCCGCCGGACAACACATAAGCCAAGAATGCACACGGCAAACGCATATCACGCAACATATTGATTTTATTGAATATTATACCAGCGCAAGCTACTACAAAGGCGACATCATGACCAGCAGAGCAGTAGGCGAGATCTATTCGTCCCAGCATTCCGAATATACAGAAGCAACGCAGTATTGCTATCACAACGGCTTGCATGACCTCGCACTGTTCTGGTCGAGGCCAACCTTGAAAGAGACTAACGGCTTTCTTAAGCAGCCAGTAGAACTGGCGTTGTATGTTGAGCAGTCGGTGCTGTTTCTGCTCTATCGCATTGAAGATACCTGCGAATGGTCGGATGTTGCTTTCAATATCCACCAATTGCGTGCGGAAGAAAGAATTGTCCCCGCAGATCCCCCTGGCAGCCGTGCCAGAATGCAGATGACTCTGGTCAATGCCGGCAGCGGCATCATCCTGGCCAAGCGCATGCTGAGCATAGAGCCCGTCATGACCCAGGCATTACGCCATACTCTGCAGGAACAGATGCAAACACCCTGCTCCCGCGAAGCCTATATGGCACAGGTCAAGCAGACCTACGCGCGCTACCCCGATTCAGATGCCATGCTCAAGGATTGCTGGATGATGGAAGCCGCAAGCCCGGATGCAAATACAAATTAACTTGGGTTATACTTTGGCATGAGGATCGGCAAGGGACGCTGTATATGAAACTCCGACCGACCCATCGCCGACATAAAATCTGTATGCCTTTAGTGAAATGCATCGATATAGATTTTCTGCTTACTATTTAAATTTGAAAGTAGTAGATATGCCAGACAACATACAAAACCCATCCAGGCTGGGAATGGACAATACAACAAAGATCGAAAGACGGCGCTCAGACCGCCCTAAGATTGTCCCCTTAAAAGAAGACGTAAAAGAAGAAGAAAATAACGCGAGCAGCAGATTCCGTCCTGAAGCCATTGCCATTGCGTTGATGGTCATTGCGCTGCTGATTTTGACTGCCTTCGCCATTTAATCAAGTCAAACACGCGATTTATACAAGTCACTCTTATTACAATTCGCAATAGAAACAACATTGAGATTTTGCGTAGGTTGGTGCTGAGGCACGAAGCCCAACATGCCAGATTGACTTTCTACGGCGTATTCTCAATTTGCACATTGTTGGGCTTCGCTGCGCTCAACACCAACCTACAAAAAAGCATTTTTTAGAATTACACTGTGACGCGCTCAAGTCCCGCACCACAATGCCAGCACAATTGAAAGTTGCGCGGATTCTCCTCTCCACACGCTTTGCAGAATACGATGCCTGCCTCAATGGGTAAATTATCGTAATTACTTGTAACAGCCTTTCCACGCTCAAGGTCCCGGTCGTTCAGAATCCAAACTTCTGGATATGCGTGAGTAAACGGAATCTCCCCCAATCCGCCCTGGGCATTCTCGTTAAACAAGCGTGCCTGTATGCCCGCGTGTCCGAGAAGGTCAAGCATGATATGCGCTTCCATCAGGTTGGCCGCGGTATAAATTTTCTTCATATTTGGGGCGCCTCTAAAAATTCAAAATTCTAAGTGAGACAAGGCGCGAGTAAAATTTAAGGGCGCAGCATATGTTTGATATGTAAGCGTTTAAATTATATGAGCAACGCAGTATCACGACGAAGTTTGGATTTTTAGAGGCGCCCTTTATCTGACAGGTGTATCCAGGCACAATCCTGCAGCTGATATTTGCAGAACCAGCTGCAATTTCAGTGCAATGCCTCGGTCAGCAAGGTGCGGTAATTTGCTACAAGTTCATGCTCATTGCCCAGCATATTAAAAATGGCAACCAGCCCCTTACGCCCGGCATCCTCACGAAAGGCACGGTCTCTTCGCACAATTTCCAGCAACTGCTCCATCGCACCCGCATAATCGTTCAGCATCAACTTGATTGCACTTAACTGATAACGCGCCACAGATTTATCGGGATAGTCCGAGATGTCGCATTCAAGTGTAGCAATATCCGGTGCATTCTGTGCCACACGCAGAAAGCCCGCGTGCACCAGCAGGGCGCTTATTTCAGGCTCTTCGCGTGCTTCAGCCGGCAATGATTGCAAAACCTCTTCAGCCCGGGTGTAGTCAGCTTTGAGAATAAGCAACTTGGCAAAATCAAGCGCAATCCTGGAATTATCCGGATCATCAGTCACGGCCTTCGCCAGCAGCGCGCAAGCCTGATCCACATCGCCCTCCTGATGGTAGGCACGCGATGCATTCACTTGAGCCATACTCGCTTCACGCGGCACGAATTTGTCTATCGTGCGCCGGAATTCGCTGTCGGATTCCGCGCCATGTATCGTGTTTGCCACTTTTCCATGACGAAAAAATTTGACCGTAGGCACGCTGGTCACGCCATATTCCTCCTTCGCTATTCTGCCGTACTCATCCGTATCCAGCAGAACCAGCAGAAATTTACCGCAATACTCATCCGCCAGCCGGATCAGTCTGGGCATCAGCTTCATGCAAGGCCCGGCGCGTGGCGACCAGAAGTAAACAACAACCGGTCCTTTATCGGAATTTTGCAACACCAGTGTCTTGAAGTTGTCGGGATTTGCTTCTTGTATATAAGGAGGATTGGCCATAGTGTTGTCACGTTATCAAACTAGCGCTACAGATTCAAGCACAGCGCCAGCAGTGTTATTTATCTGCCAATTAATCCAGATAAATTTTAGAGCCTTCCCCCTTACAAAAGGTCAGGAAAAAATGATATGCGGGGGCGCCGACGTCCTCGTCGGCAATAATTCTTGAAAGAGCCGACGAGGACGTCGGCGCTCAAGTCTTTGCGAATCATTTAATACTTTATTGCTGCCTGATCAATTGCACTCTAATCGACATTTTTTTAACGGCTCTCAAGCTCTTCCCAGCGTGTCATCAAGGTCATTAACTCGGCTTCGATGGCGCTGGCACGGGTCTGAAGTTTTTGCGCCTGCTTGGGATCGTCACGATACATTTTACCGGCAGACAGGATCGCCCCCACCTCTGCCTGCTCACGCTCCAGCACCTGAATAGCCGCTTGAATATCTTCAAGCTCGCGCGTTTCCTTGAAGCTCAACTTGTTCGCCGGTTTGGATTTTGCGGAGTCATTTTTCGACGCTGCTTTAACTTCGGGCGCACTGGCAGGTTTGCTATCTGCAGCATTGAAAGCCTTCATGCGTACCCAGTCCTCATAGCCGCCCACATACTCCTTGAGCTTGCCATCACCCTCGAAAGCAATCACCTGGGTAACGACGTTATCGAGGAAGGCACGGTCATGGCTGACCAGAAACAGCGTACCGTCATAGTTGGCCAGCAACTCTTCCAGCAGCTCCAGCGTTTCAATATCCAGATCATTGGTGGGTTCGTCCAGCACCAGCACGTTGGCCGGGCGTGTGAAGAGACGCGCCAGCAACAGGCGATTGCGTTCGCCACCGGACAAACTTTTTACCGGTGAGCGCGCACGCTCTGGGGCAAACAGAAAATCCCCCAGATAACTGATTACGTGTTTGCGCACACCGGCGATCTCGATGAAGTCAGCGCCCTGGCTGATGGTGTCAACCAAGGTTGCCTCTTCATTTAACTGTGCGCGCAGTTGGTCAAAATACGCCACCGACATTTTGGTACCGAGTTTGACTTCGCCGCTATCCGGCTGCATCTCGCCCAAAATCATTTTGAGCAAAGTACTCTTGCCCGCGCCATTCGGCCCGAGCAAACCGATCTTGTCGCCGCGCTGAATGCGGCAGGAAAAATGATCGACAATTTTTCGACCCTTGAATGTCTTGCAGACATCGGTGAGCTCAGCCACCAGCTTGCCGGAACGTTCTCCGGTATCCACATTAAGCCCCACCTTACCGACAGATTCGCGCCTTGCTGCACGCTCGCGACGCAGCTGTTCCAGGCGCCGCACTCGCCCTTCATTACGCACGCCACGGGCCTTGATACCCTGGCGTATCCGTACCTCTTCCTGTGCCAGCACCTTGTCAAATTTGGCACTGGTAACCGCTTCGTCAGCCAGCATCTTTTCCTTGAGTGTCTGATAGGCTGCAAAATTTCCCGGAAAACTGGCCAGCTGGCCACGATCGAGTTCGATGATACGAGTCGCTACTCCATCCAGAAAGCGTCTGTCGTGGGTTACCAGCAACACGCTGCCGCGGAAGTTATTGAGCAAACCTTCCAGCCACTCTATCGAGGAGAAGTCCAGATGGTTGGTGGGTTCGTCCAGAATCAGCACTTCCGGCTCGGCCACCAGTGCCTGCGCCAAGGCCACGCGTTTGCGCACTCCGCCTGAAAGGGAGCCAACCAGCGCTTCAGGATCGAGTTCCAGACGCTGAATGGCAGTCTCGATTCGAGCTTGCATTGCCCAGCCATTCTGCGCTTCCAGCTTGGTTTGCAAAGGCTCCATGGCTGCCAGCAAGGTGTCGTAGTCCGCATCCGGTTCGGCCAGTTGATGTGACAGGTGATGGTAATCACTGATGATCTGGTGCAGCTCTCCCAGGCCGCGCGCGACCTCATCAAACACGGTGGCCTCCACATTCAGCACGGGTTCCTGGCTGACATAGCAGACACGCGCTCCCGGTGCGCGCCACACGATACCGTCATCCAGCGCAGCCTCGCCGGCCAGCACTTTCAGCATGCTGGACTTGCCACCGCCATTACGTCCAATAAGGCCGACCCGCTCACCTTCATCAAGTTGGAAATCTATTGCGTCCAGCAAAGCGACGTGACCATAAGCCAGAGAGGCTTTATTCAGGGAAATATAGGGCATTATTTTTTACTTTAAAAAGGTGAGAGTTGATTGAAGGCAATTGCCAATATTGTGAAACAATTGCTGTAAGTTAGTGTACGGGTTGGGCCAGTAGAAGCTTGAGGTCTTCAATAATTTCTTTGGAGTGACGCGAAGTTTCTACCTTGTCATACACCTTGCTGATGCTTCCTTGCGGATTAATCAAAAAAGTATAGCGTTTGGCCATTTTGAATAGCACCAGATTTAACAACACACCGTAACGTTCCGCCACATCGGAACTTTTACCAGCCAGCAGGGGAAATGTTAAATGATATTTCTTTGCGAATGCGGCATGGCTGCTGCTGTCATCCAAGCTTATACCTACCACCACGGCACCCAATGCAGCCAACTGCTGCAGATCATCGCGAAAAGCACAGGCTTCTTGCGTGCAACCGGGAGTGTCGTCCTTGGGATAAAAATACAATACCAGCCATTTGCCGCTGTAATCGATTAACTTATGCAGTTTGCCGTCCTGATCGGGCAGATTGAAGTCAGGTGCTGCCTGCCCCGCCTTCGGCACTTCACCTGCCTGCGCCATACGCATTAACAACAGCAGCAGAGAGCTTGCCAATCCCAACAATATCAACCACTTCATCGCAAATCCTTTAACCTTGCACAACTCAAGAGTGCAATTTTACTTTATTACGCATCACTCAGCCCCATTATTGATCCTGCCAGCCTATGTTTTAACTTCTTTGCTGTTAAATGCGTAAATCGGGATTCGACAGACTAAGCAAGACTTCAAACTTTACTTGGCCGGATCAATAATTCACTTGTATCATGAGAACCACAAGAAAAATGCCAACCTCATCTACCTTGAAATGGAACATGAATAATTTCTTACAAAGCCCTTTCATTGCATCAACCAGTCAAGGAATTTTGGATTTATTAGCATATGCTTAAAAAGATTAATGTTCGAGACCTCAAGCCTGGAATGTACCTGCAGGAAGTCTGCGGTAGCTGGATGGATCATCCATTCTGGAAAAAATCGTTCGAACTTACCGACCCTGAAGATATAAACACTCTGCAAACTTGCGGCATTCAGGAAATCTGGATCGATACAGACAAAGGTCTCGATGTCGACGACTCCGCTACAGGACAAAGCGAAGAAGAAGCAAAACAGAGCATTGACAATGAACTCAAGCAGGTTGCCTCAGAAACGTCCAAACCCGTTTCTAAAGCCTCCATGCAAGATGAGCTGGTCAAAGCACGCCTCGTCCACAGCAGAGCAGCAAAAGCGGTTACCTCGATGTTTCAGGAAGCACGTATGGGTAAAGCCATACAACTGGAGGAAGTTGGCTCACTGGTGGATGATATTAACCAGTCCATCACGCGCAATCCCGAAGCCTTTTTAAGCTTGTCCCGCTTAAAAACAAAAGATAACTACACCTACCTGCACTCTGTTGCCGTTTGTGCATTGATGATTGCGCTCGGCAAGCAAATGGGGATGGAAGAGCCACTTTTAAAACAACTCGGCATGGCGGGCTTGCTGCATGACGTGGGCAAGATGATGATCCCCGATGAGGTATTAAACAAACCGGGAAAACTGACAGATGATGAATTTACGACCGTGCAAAGTCATCCGCTGCGCGGCTGGGAAATACTCAAGGGCTCCTCAGGCGTGTGCGACATGGCGCTGGATGTATGCCTGCATCACCATGAAAAAATGGATGGAAAAGGCTACCCTGACAAATTAGCAGGTGAAGGAATTTCGCTATTTGCCCGCATGGGCGCGGTATGCGATGTATACGATGCCATCACCTCGGTGCGCTGCTATAAATCAGGTTGGGAGCCGGCAGAAGCCATACGCAAGATGGCCGAATGGCAAGAGGGACACTTCGACAGCAAAGTGTTTCACGCCTTTGTCAAAACCATCGGTATTTATCCTGCCGGAACACTGGTTAAGCTCAAATCTACACGACTTGCCATCGTACTTGAGCAATCCAGCTCAAGTTTGATTACACCTGTCGTTAAAGTATTTTTTTCCACCAAATCCAATTCCCCTGTTCAGCCGGAGATTTTCGATCTATCCAAAACAATCGATAGCATCGTTAGCGCAGAAGATCCTGAAAAATGGGGATTCGATTTAAAGAAACTTACAGGAATTTAAGCAGCAATGTTCGCACAAACCACAGGAGATGCCATGTCCAACTCGATTGATTCAGTTCTTAACGAAACCCGTGTATTTAATCCTGCTGATGCATTTGTAAAACAGGCAAATGTCTCCGGCATGGCTGCCTACAAAGCCATGGCTGCATCAGCACAAAAAGATTACGAAGGCTATTGGGCCAAGCTGGCGCGCGACAATATCGAGTGGAAAAAGCCATTCACCAAAATTTTGGATGAAAGCAATGCGCCATTTTTCAAGTGGTTTGAAGACGGTGAACTGAATGTTTCCTACAACTGCATAGACCGCCACCTGAAGACTCAGCCTGAAAAAACTGCACTGATATTTGAAGCAGATGACGGCAAAGTAACCAAAGTAACTTACCGCGAATTGCATGCTCTGGTCAGTCAATTTGCCAACGGTCTCAAGTCGCGCGGCATAAAGAAAGGCGACCGCGTGGTGATCTACATGCCGATGAGCATTGAGGCAGTGGTGGCGATGCAGGCCTGCGCACGCATAGGCGCAATCCACTCCGTTGTTTTTGGCGGCTTCTCTGCCAAGAGCCTGCAAGAACGCATCATCGATGCCAAAGCCAGCGCCGTGATCACCGCGGATGGACAAATGCGTGGCGGTAAAACCATCCCCTTGAAGAATGCAGTGGATGACGCGTTTGCACTGGGCGGTTGCGACAGCATACACAGCGTCATTGTTTATCGCCGCACCGGAGGCAATGTCGCCTGGAACAGCAAAATCGACCTGTGGTGGCACGAACTGATCAATGCACAGGCAAAACACTGCGAACCGGAATGGGTGGGCGCTGAACACCCGTTATTCATACTCTATACCTCGGGTTCCACCGGCAAACCCAAAGGAGTGCAGCACTCCAGCGGCGGGTATTTACTGGGTGCCATCACCTCCATACAGTGGGTGTTTGACTACAAACCCACCGATATATTCTGGTGCACAGCGGACGTTGGCTGGATCACGGGCCACACTTATGTTGCCTATGGCCCATTGGCAGTGGGTGGAACACAGGTGATTTTTGAAGGCATTCCCACTTATCCGGATGCAGGACGATTCTGGAAAATGATTCAAGACCATAAGGTCACTACTTTTTACACCGCGCCTACCGCGATTCGTTCGTTGATCAAACTGGGTAACGATCAACCGAAAAAATATGACCTGAGCAGCCTGCGACTGCTGGGCAGTGTGGGCGAACCCATCAACCCCGAAGCCTGGATGTGGTATTACACCGTTGTCGGCCAGTCGCGCTGCCCTATCGTCGACACCTGGTGGCAGACCGAAACCGGTTGCCATATGATCTCGCCGCTGCCCGGCGCGGTTCCCACCAAGCCCGGCTCATGCACCCTGCCCCTGCCAGGCATCATGGCGACCATCGTGAATGAAGCAGGCGAAGAAGTGCATGACCAGCACGGCGGCTTCCTCGTTATAAAACGCCCATTCCCATCACAGATACGAAACATCTGGGGCGATCCTGAGCGTTATAAGAAGGCTTATTTCCCGCACGAAATGAATGGTGCCTATCTGGCGGGTGATTCCGCACGTCGCGATGAAGACGGTTATTTCTGGATCATGGGTCGTATCGACGATGTGCTGAACGTATCAGGCCATCGTCTCGGTACTATGGAAATTGAATCTGCTCTGGCTGCCAATCCTCTGGTGGCAGAGGCTGCCGTGGTAGGGAAACCCCATGAGATCAAGGGCGAAGCAGTGGTTGCCTTCGTCGTGTTAAAAGGCGAACGCCCCAAGGACAGTGCCAGCATCAAAAAAATTGCAGACGATTTACGCAACTGGGTAGGCAAAGAAATCGGCCCGATTGCCAAGCCGGATGAAATCCGTTTTGGCGATAATTTGCCCAAAACACGTTCGGGAAAAATCATGCGCCGCTTATTGCGCGCGATTGCAAAAGGCGAGGAAATTACGCAGGACACTTCAACCTTGGAGAATCCGGCCATCCTTGAACAACTAAAAGAAGTGATCAAATAATTCAAGCTGGCTGGCTTAACTTGCGACATGGGCCGAAGACTGTCCTGCGGTGATGCCGCGCAGCCTGATAATATTATAACATCTTGATTTTATTGATGTTTCTATTAATACAGAAATCATACCCGGCTTACATACACCCAAGGGATCGCCTAACAAACCGAAAGGATATGAACTCCAAACTCACCGATAAAAGTACGCTTGGCAAAATCCCTTCCAGTATCTGGATGCTGGGCTTTGTCAGCCTGCTGATGGATATATCCTCGGAAATGATTCATAGCCTGCTTCCCTTGTTTTTAGCCACCGCACTGGGCGTGAGCGCCCTCACCATTGGCCTGATCGAAGGAACCGCAGAAGCCACCGCACTGATCGTTAAAGTTTTTTCCGGCATGCTGAGCGACTATCTCGGCAAGCGCAAATGGCTGGCCGTCACCGGCTATGCGCTGGCGGCTGTCACCAAACCGGTTTTCGCACTCGCCAGCAGCAGCGGCGCGATTATGAGTGCACGTTTACTGGACAGAATCGGCAAAGGCATACGCGGCGCACCGCGTGACGCGCTGATTGCGGACATCGCGCCGCCCAACCTGCGCGGTGCGGCTTTCGGTTTGCGCCAGTCACTGGACACCATCGGCGCTTTTGTTGGCCCACTGTTAGCCGCAGGCTTGATGTTGCTATGGGCGAATGATTTTCGCGCCGTATTCTGGGTGGCGGTAATCCCCGCATTTTTGGCCGTTGCCTTACTCATCTTTGGCGTGCGCGAACCCGAACGCGCCGTCGCTAGCAAACCCGTCAATCCCATACAAAGAAAAAATCTGCGACGGCTAAGTTCCGCCTACTGGTGGGTGGTGGCTATCGGCGCCATCTTTACCCTGGCACGTTTCAGCGAAGCCTTCCTCGTGTTGCGGGCAGAACAAAGTGGCATGACACTGGCGTTGATTCCCCTGGTAATGATGCTGATGAGCATGGTGTATGCCGCTACCGCCTACCCCTTCGGCAAGCTGTCGGACAATATGAGCCACATCAATTTGCTGGTGTTGGGGTTGCTCGTGCTCATCGCTGCAGACCTGGTGCTGGCCTATAGCAATCATTGGAGTGCGGTACTGATAGGCGTCACCCTGTGGGGATTACATATGGGGATGACCCAAGGCTTGTTGGCAACGATGGTGGCTGACACCGCCCCGGCAGATTTGCGTGGTACCGCATATGGCTTTTTTAATTTAATGAGCGGCATTGCGATGCTGATTGCCAGCGTCGTGGCCGGATTAATCTGGGATCAGCTCGGTGCAGACTACACCTTTTATGCGGGTGCGATATTTTGCGCGTTTGCGCTATTGCTCATCGCGGTGAAGAAAAAAAACTGATACCGTTTCACCTTGACCTCAGTTCGCCGCATCAACTTATTACATCGTTCCAGTAACATCATTTTTTTGCATCTTTTGTTCCACTCTTCCCTGTATAAGATATTTGCGAATGTCTCCCGAACAATATCTTATACATCTGTCAGATTCAAACCCACTGATAAAATTATCGATGAATCACTTGCATACATGTGGCATAAATCTTTTGAGGATGAAAGAAAATTTATGGCGACACCTGTTTATTATCGCCATTATTTTCAAATTTGCTATGATGGTACGAATAATTCCTACCAATTATTAAGAGGTGCGCCAATGACTACCGCCGAAAAAATCAGTATCGCCTTACCACCAGAGATGGTTCATATCGTCCGTAGCGCGGTTGCCACAGGAGAGTATGCCTCCAGTAGTGAAGTGATTCGTGATGCACTACGCGATTGGACATATAAACGCAGTTTGCGCCAACAAGGCGTTGCCGAGCTACGCAGAGTTTGGCAAGAAGCGCTGACTGACAAATCATCTGACATTTCGTCAGACGAAGTTCTTGATCGCCTTGAGCGCAAATATCAAGCTATCACTGACGGTGCGAGCACAACGAAGTGATGCAACTTAAATTTTCGCGCTTCATTGAGAGCGACTTGGATCAAATTGCCGATTTTATCTACCAAGACAATCCACGTCGCGCGGTGACATTCATCAAGGAAATTCGCACGAAAATTACTGAGATTCAGCACAATCCTTTGGCCTACCAGCTTCGCCCTGATATTGGAGATTAGGCACGCATGGCAACGTTTGGAAACTATGCAATTCTGTTCCGCATAATGGGCAACACTGTTCGGGTTGAGCGCATTGCGTATGGAGGTAGAGATTTACCAAACGTTATTTAATCACTCGATGATGTAAATATTTAATCAGTAATGCCCCAAAGGCCTCAGACTAAACCTCTCATGTCCGTACCCGCAGCCTATCTGTCCATAATCCTGATCTGGTCCACCACGCCGCTCGCCATCCAATGGAGCGTTACAGGTGATGGATTTTTATTTCCGGTGATGGCGCGTATGGCAATAGGGCTGGCAATTTGCCTGCTGCTACTGGGAATACTGAGGCTCAGGATGCCGTGGCACCGTGATGCGCGCATGACCTATCTTGCAGCGGGTCTGGGTATCTTCGGCACGATGATTTGCGTGTATTGGGGTGCGCGCTATATTTCGTCCGGACTGGTGGCCCTGCTGTTTGGCCTGACCCCCATCTTCACCAGCATAGCGGCGGCATTCTGGCTGGATGAACGCAGCTTTTCGCCCAGCAAAGTCATCGGCACAGCTTTGGGTTTGCTGGGTCTGGCGGCGATATTCGGTTCCGGCCTGGCGCTGGGTG